>ENA-ORLY01000457-ORLY01000457.1-human-gut-metagenome-genome-assembly--contig:-NODE-457-length-57100-cov-20.525402_pt1 | contig 57100 bp, 55 predicted proteins | sample MGYA00243071_ERZ508832 | MGnify/ENA primary metagenome ERZ508832 (study PRJEB26277, sample SAMN04329777) | human gut metagenome | biome: human-associated habitat | host: Homo sapiens | place: USA... | reverse complement strand
TGACGATAGGACTATATCGAACCCAATCCTAACTTCTTGCTAAAGAAGTATTTATTAAGCGACCATTCTGGGCGCACTCGCATAGATTTGGGTCGTTTCGATGTTCGTATGTCCCAAAATGCGGCTTACGCTCTCTATCGGCATACCCTTGCAAAGAGCCAGGGTCGCAAACCCGTGCCTGGAGCAGTGAAAGCTGATTTTCTTGGTAATACCGCATTCCTTTATCATCTTTCCCATACGCTTGCATATTGACCAATAGTTGAGATTGGGAAATACAAGATTGTTTTCCTGAAAAGCCTTGTAACGCTCGATTATCTGCAAGGGAATATCCAGCAGCTTCACCTGAAACGGTACACCCGTCTTGTGTCGTTTGGAAATAATCCATTTCTCACCGTTCACTTCCACAATTTGGTCGTTGCTTAATTCCTTTATATCCACGAATGAGAGGGCGGTAAAACTGGCGAAAACAAAAATATCACGGAGATAGGAGTTCTTGGGGTCTTTGAACTGAAATTCCATCAATGTTTTCAACTCATTCTCCGTCAGATATTCACGCTCTTTTGTGTTCAGGCTTATATGGAACTGGGCAAACGGATTTCTCGGTATATGTCCGTTGAAATGCGCCCGCATCACCACACCTTTCAGCCACATGCAGTTTTCCCATATCGAACCGTTGTGCAGTCCGGCTTCGTTGGAAAGGAACACGGCGAACTCCTTGATGAAGTCGGGCGTAAGTTCAGGCATGGAGATGTCGTTCCGCTTGTAATGTGACCTGATGAATGCCGCCACATGGTTTCTTGCCCGTACCCTTGCCATATAGGTAGCCCTGACCCTGTCTTTTCCGACACGCTTCTTGAACACTTCATTTTCCTTGTCGAAAGCACCGAGCAACGTTTCATACTCACCGCCCAATCCCTGATAGGCATTGCGTACCATTTCTGCCGTTACATACGCTTCACGGTCGGATATACGCTGGTAATGTTTGATGATTTGAGCCTTGATGTTGTCAAGCGCAAGATTGGTTTCCCTCGCTTCCATACTCTTACCCTTTGCCTTGTTCCCTTTGGCATCCCAAAGCTCTTTCGGGATAGCTCGCTTGCAGCTAAACTGTGCTACCGTTCCGTTGATTGTAACTCGTCCCATGATGGGGACAATTCCGTTCTTTTCCTTACTGCCGTTCACGTAGAACAGCACCTTGAATGTGCTTCTTGCCATACTCGTTTCTTTTTGGTTGCAAAACTATAAATCAACGAGTTACCTATTGATAAGCAAAGCTGCGCAGAACGCCGCAAAATGAAATAGGGACTGTTAAATCTGCACTTTCATCGGGTAATGATTAGGAAACCGTTCTTTTGCTTTAATCTGCTTTAAGACGGTTTTCAACTGTCTGCCCAACTTCTGCATTTTTCCTCTAACTCCCTAATTATCAAATCCTGTTGCGTTAATCTGCTGCAATTCGGCGGATATTCCAGAGATTTTCTGTAAGTTTGTCCCTCAACATAAAAACTTACATTATGAAACGATTTTTTCTTGCATATATCTGCCTGTTGCTTTGTATTTCAGGTAATTTGTCGGCTCAAAGCTTGGAAAAAAATATTGAACAACGCTTGACGGACTATTTCATTAATTACCAGACGAGTTATGCAAATATCGGTACATGCAAACTCGACCATTTCACAGTCGATCATGAGCACAAGACTTTACAAGTATATGCCAATGATAATTTTGGTTACCAGCCTTTTACAGAAGAAAACACACAGGCTATTTACCGCTCTCTGAAACAGTTATTGCCTGGCCCCGTAAATTACTATCGGATAACTCTGTATGCTGACGGTCAGCCTATAGAAAATCTGATACCTAACTTTCTGCGCAAGAAGGGAAAGGACAAGGAACGTCTGTATGGAAAAATAGAATATAAAGGTGATGCATGGACGCAGAATATCTCGAAACCGTTCAAAATCAATCAGGGATTACAGGACCGGCATATTGCCGTATGGCAAAGTCACGGAAAATTTTATAAGAACGACCGTAACGAATGGCGCTGGCAGCGTCCGCGCTTGTTCGGTACTACCGAAGATTTGTATACTCAGTCTATCGTAGTACCTTATCTTATTCCGATGCTCGAAAACGCCGGAGCAGTTGTTTTTACACCACGTGAGCGCGACTGGCAAAAGAATGAGGTGATAGTGGACAATAATACATGTACTCCCGGCAGCTGGTACTTCGAAAAGAATTACAAAAAAAACGTATGGAAGATCACCTCGCAACCGGGGTTTGCTCAGAAATATCTCCGATATCCTGACAACTATAATCCGTTCCGCGACGGTACGGCACGCTTTATCTCTACCCTCTCAAAACCAGAAAAAGCTTTTGCTGAATGGATTCCCAATATTCCTGAAACAGGAAAATATGCTGTATATGTAAGTTATCAAACTTTGCCTCAGAGTGTTTCGGATGCCAAATATCTGGTATTCCATAAAGGAGGCGTCACCGAATTTAAAGTCAACCAGCAAATGGGTGGCGGAACGTGGGTGTATCTGGGTACATTCGAATTCGACAAAGGGGTGAACGATTACGGTATGGTAGTACTGAGCAACGAGAGTTCACAAAAAGGTGTAGTTTGCGCCGATGCTGTCCGCTTTGGAGGTGGTATGGGAAATATCATTCGCGGCGGAAACGTCAGCGGAGTGCCACGTTACCTGGAAGGAGCGCGCTACTGGGGGCAATGGGCAGGAATGCCATACGAGGTATACAGCAAGAGTCAGGGGGAAAACGATTATAATGATGATATCAATGCACGTTCACTGATGACCAACTACCTAAGTGGAGGTTCGGTGTTCAATCCCACGGAAAAAGGTCTGAAAGTTCCTTTCGAACTGACTTTTGCCATGCATAGTGATGCCGGATTCAAGACTGACGATGCGCTGGTTGGCTCACTGGGTATCTATACAACCAATTTCAACGACGGAAAGGTAAACAGTGGGATTTCACGTTATGCATCACGCGACTTGACAGACATGGTACTGACCGGATTGCAAAAAGATATCAGTTCACGCTTTGGCATACAGTGGGCACGACGCAGCATGTGGAACCGGAACTATAGCGAAACTCGCCTGCCGGCTGTACCTTCGATGATACTCGAAACACTTTCGCATCAGAATTTCGCCGATTTAAAACTGGGCTATGAACCGGAATTTAAATTTACGGTAGCACGTTCTGTTTACAAATCGATATTGAAATACCTCGCAGAAATGCATCATTGCAACTATACAGTTCAGCCGTTGCCAGTCAGCCATTTTGCAGTGACTGAAGGAAAGAAGAAAAATACATTCGAACTGCGCTGGATTCCAACAGAAGACCCGTTGGAACCAACAGCAAAAGCTCAGGGATATGTGGTTTATACGCGTATCGGATATGGTGGATTCGACAACGGAACATACGTAAAAGGGACCAGTTTTACTGTAAAAGCAGAACCTGGGCTGGTTTATAGTTTCAAGGTTACCGCTGTAAATAAGGGAGGTGAAAGTTTCCCTTCAGAAATTTTGTCGGCTTACAAAGCAAAGAGAAGTAAAGGTACAGTACTCATTGTAAATGCATTTCACCGTACAAGTAGACCGGAATCAATGAATAACCTTATGATGCAAGGTTTTGATATTCAGTCCGACCCGGGATTGCCATACATCAGCACGACAGCATTTTGCGGCTACCAGCAGAATTTTAACCGCACAAAAGCCGGTATAGAAACTGAAGAAGGTTTAGGTTATAGCGGCAATGAGCTGGAAGGAATGCAGATTGCCGGAAATACATTCGATTATCCGTTTGTGCACGGTAAGGCTATCCAGACAGCCGGACGCTATTCGTTTGTGTCATGCAGCAGCGAAACTGTTGAGAGTGGTTCTACTGATTTAAGTCCGTATTACATGGTAGATATTATTTATGGAGCAGAAAACAGCACTTTGAGCAGCCGTATGCAACAGGCTCTTACCAATTATTGTCGAGGTGGAGGAAAATTGTTTATCAGCGGTTCTTATATCGGTAATAAGCTGGGCGATACAAACTTCACCGCAAATGTTTTGAAATACACATATGGAGGAAGCATGAAACATGTACGCTCGGGAGAGATTTTCGGAACGAATATCAGGTTTCAGATTCCACGTGGTGCCAATGAGCAGACGTATGCTGTCCCTGCCTCCGACTGTATTCTTCCAGCTGAACAAGCTTTCCCTGCATTTTGTTATACAGAAGGAAACCAGTGTGCCGGAGTGGCTTATAAAGGAGCGTACCGAACTTTTGTTTTGGGCTTCCCTTTCGAAAGTATCGTGAAGGCTGACCAGCGGACACATGTCATGAAAGCCATGCTGCACTTTTTTGAGGAGAAATAATGCTCTCTATTCATTTAATTTTTTATCTTTGCTCATGTAAACGTTAAAAATAATCAAGACTATGTACACAATACAAACAAACGTATCTGGCACACGCAGCATGGAGATATCGGAAGAACATCTGAAAACAATTCAAAAATATGCCTTGTTCCAACAACTGATAGACAGCAACGGTATTGTTGATGAATCGGTTCTTGACAAGCTGAAACTGAATGTCCGTTCGCTTATCGCATCCATGACAGAGAATTGTAAAGATTTATTAGATCTTTGCATTGATGTTATTTACCACAATAATATGAAAGCATTCGGACTTCATCAGCTGATTCTGCTTTACATTAAGTGGGAAAACGAACAACAGACAACAGAAGAAGAAACAGAAGAAGAATAATAAGAAAGGGCCTGTTTTAAATTTCATACCGGTTTATTTTTTTAGTTTTCCGTAAAAGAAAGCTGTAAAAATGCCGGAAAAACACATATCCGAAATTTTAAAACAGGCTCTTTCCTTGTTTTCTGACAAGGAATTTAAGAAAAGGGCAATGCCTGTGACTAACTAAAAATATTGAAATTTGAAAGAGTATAAACTAACCGACTGGTTGCCTACAACCAAAAAAGAAGTAGAATTGAGAGGATGGGATGAACTGGATGTTATCCTGTTCAGTGGAGATGCATATGTAGATCATCCTTCGTTTGGTGCTGCCGTCATCGGTCGTATGCTGGAAGCACAAGGACTAAAAGTGGCCATTATTCCCCAGCCTAACTGGCGTGACGATTTACGCGATTTCAAAAAACTGGGACGACCACGATTGTTTTTCGGTGTTTCTGCCGGATGTATGGATAGTATGGTCAACAAATATACGGCCAACAAACGTCTGCGCAGTGAAGACGCATATACTCCCGACGGACGACATGACATGCGGCCGGAATATCCAAGCATTGTTTATACTCAGATATTGAAAAAACTCTATCCAGACGTACCAGTCATCCTGGGGGGAATCGAGGCTTCCCTGCGCCGGTTGACTCATTATGATTATTGGGAAGACAAAGTTCGTCCTTCTATCCTGACTGAATCAGGAGCCGACTTGTTGATATACGGAATGGGAGAAAAACCCATTACAGATTTATGCAAACGGCTGAAAACAGACGGTGCTATCCCCTACGACTTACCTCAAACGGCTTATTTGTGCCGGAAAGCTAAGTTTGCTTCCAGCGAAAACGATTTGCGCTTGTTTTCACACGAGGAGTGCTTGAAGGATAAAAAGAAACAGGCACAAAACTTCCGCCATATTGAGGAGGAATCGAATAAATATGAAGCTGCACGCATCTATCAGGAAGTTGGAAACGATGTGGTAGTGGTGAATCCTCCATACCCTCCAATGACACAGGGAGAACTTGATATGTCGTTCGATTTGCCTTATACCCGCTTGCCTCATCCTAAGTATAAAGGGAAGCGGATTCCTGCCTTCGACATGATAAAATTCTCGGTCAATATTCATCGGGGATGCTTCGGAGGATGTGCTTTCTGTACGATTTCTGCACATCAGGGAAAATTTATCGTGAGCCGGAGCAAGGAAAGTATTTTAAAGGAAGTAAAGGCTATTACGGAAATGCCTGATTTTAAAGGTTACTTAAGTGATCTGGGAGGACCTTCGGCAAACATGTATGGCATGCACGGACGTGACGAACGTATGTGCCGCCGGTGCAAACGCCCGTCGTGTATCCATCCTAAGGTATGTCCGAACCTGAATACCGATCATCGCCCGCTGCTGGATATTTATCATGCTGTCGATGCGCTCCCTAAGATTAAAAAGAGTTTTATCGGAAGCGGTGTCCGATATGATTTGCTGTTGCACGAGAGCAAGGATCCTGAAGTAAACAAGAGTACAGCGGAATACACTCGGGAGCTGATAGCACGTCATGTAAGTGGACGCTTGAAAGTGGCTCCGGAACATACCAGCGACCGTGTGCTTTATATCATGCGTAAACCGCCGTTTGAACAGTTCTATCGCTTCAAACGTATCTTCGACCGAATAAATAAGGAGTTGAACCTGCGCCAGCAAATCATTCCTTATTTCATCAGCAGTCACCCGGGATGTACTGAAGAAGATATGGCTGAACTTGCCGTTATCACCAAACGGCTGGATTTCCACCTGGAGCAGGTACAGGACTTTACTCCTACTCCTATGACTGTAGCCACGGAGGCATGGTATACAGGCTATCATCCTTATACCCTGGAACCTGTATTCTCTGCCAAAACTCAGAAAGACAAACTGGCACAGCGTATGTTCTTCTTCTGGTACAAGCCAGAAGAACGACGTGCTATCATCAATGAGCTGAAGAAAATAGGAAGAAGTGATCTGATCGACAAGCTATATGGCAGGTAGCAAATACAAAATACCCTAAAAAGGGTATTTGCTTCAAAGCCAGCAGGCGGTATCTTTGCAGCAAACAAAATATCGCCCATGAATATAGCTGCACTTATCTCAGGCGGAGTAGACAGTGCCGTAGCCGTACATTTACTCTGCGAGCAAGGATACAAACCTGACTTATTTTACATTAAGATAGGAATGGACACCGACAACGAACTTAATTGTACGGCAGAAGAGGATATCGAACTGGCTACTGCTACGGCACGCCGTTACGGTCTGCAACTGGAGATTATTGACCTTCAGAAAGAATATTGGGATCAGGTGGTAGCATATACAATAGAAAAGGTTCGAAACGGATTTACTCCCAATCCGGATGTAATGTGCAACAAGCTGATCAAATTCGGTTGTTTTGAGCAAAAGGCTGGATATGCTTACGATAAAATAGCGACAGGACATTACGCGTCAACTTGTAAACTGAATGGAAAAACTTGGCTGGCAACAGCAAAAGATGCGATTAAAGACCAGACTGACTTTCTGGCTCAAATCAATTATCTGCAAGTTTCCAAATTGCTATTTCCGTTAGGCGGTTACATGAAAAAAGAAATACGCCATATTGCAGCTCAGGCAAAACTGCCCAGCGCACAAAGGAAAGACAGTCAGGGAATCTGCTTTCTAGGAAAAATCAATTACAACGACTTTATACGACGCTTCTTAGGAGAACGTCAGGGAAGTATCATAAAACTGGAATCGGGTAAAGAAATAGGCAAACATCGCGGATTCTGGTTTCATACTATCGGCCAACGTAAAGGACTGGGATTGAGTGGAGGTCCGTGGTTCGTTATAGACAAAGATACAGAAAACAATATATTGTATGTATCGCATGGATATGACACAGAACAGCAATACAGCAATGAATTCAAATTAACAGACTTTCATTTCATTACAGACAATCCATGGCTTACGGAAAAAGAACAGCAAGTCTGCTTTAAAGTCCGCCACACAGACGGCTTTCATCAGGGAAATCTCATATTAAAGAATGGCATATGCCACATCAGAAGCTCTGAAAAAATACAAGGTATCGCTCCCGGTCAGTTTGGGGTTATTTACGACAAAGACGCCCATTTATGTATCGGAAGTGGAGAAATACGAAAATAAAGTCTCTCTACATCTGGATAAATCGGGAACAAGCTGCAGTTTTTTTCCTGCATGGCTTGTCCTGATTTTATTATTTTAACTGTTGGAACTGATCTATCAAAGAAGTTATATTTGCAGTAAACAGGCGAGCGGAAATGGCAAGCAAAATTATACCGAAGAATTTCCGGATAATATAAATACCACCTTTCCCTAAAATGCGTTCAATACGGTCGGTCATCTTCAGTACGATATATACCCACACCATATTTAGCAGTAGCGCGATAATAATGTTAATGGAAGCATATTCGGCTCTTAGTGAAAGCAAGGTAGTAAACGAACCGGCTCCGGCAAGCAGAGGGAAAACTAAAGGGACTAGTGTCGCCTCTTTTATAGGTCCTGTATTCTTAAATATCTCTATATCAAGAATCATTTCCAGCGACATTAGAAAAATTACAAACGCTCCGGCAACGGCAAACGAAGCAATATCAACCTGAAATAGCTTCAGCATCATATCACCAGCAAAAAAGAACCCTAACAATAATGCCGCAGCAATTAAAGTAGCCTGAACAGCATTTACCGCACGACCTTTTTGCTTTAAATCTAAAATAATAGGCACAGCACCTATTATGTCAATTACTGCAAACAATACGATAAAAGCACTGATCAGTTCTTGAAAATTTAAAGTTCCCATATTCTCTTCATTACGATTAATATTACGCAAAGTTATGCAAAAATAACCATAATACAAGGGAGCAGGCAAACATTATCAGACGGAAAGAAACGATAAAAAAGGTAAAAGCCGGAAAAACATTCAAAATATTCGCTACTTTTGTACGTTAAAATATAACTTAATAAAGTTAAATGCCGATGCAAAGCACTATGTACGATAAGCTTTTATTGCTACCTCTGTTTCAAGGACTATGCAAGGAAGACTTTACATCCATACTGGAAAAAGTTAGATTGCATTTTCAGAAGTATACAGCCGGAAGTCGCATTGTAAAACAAGGTGATTATTGTAATAATATCATTTTCATTTTACAAGGTGAAATACGCGCTGAGTCTGTAGACCATACTTACCATTACACCATCCACGAAACACTGGAAAGCCCTCAAATCATTGAGCCTTACTCACTGTTTGGCATGTATCCGCAATATACGGCATCGTATTATGCACATACAAATGTAAATGCCATAACCATAGACAAAGCTTATATTCTGTCGGAGCTTAATAAATATGAGATATTTCAGCTCAATTATTTAAACATGTTGAGTAACCGGGCACAAACGGTCTACCGTAAGCTGAAAAGTCCACATGCAAGTGACACACTGGATAAAATAGTGAATTTCATGCAACTCCGGTGCATTACTCCTACTGGGGAGAAAAAACTCCAGATTCGCATGGAAGACCTTGCAGAACAGATTGACGATACAAGAATTAATGTATCGAAAGTGCTGAACGAACTAAAAGACGGAGGAGTTATCCGGTTGAGCCGAAGAATTATCGATATACCCGACATGGAAACATTGAGTAATTACAAAGAGAATAAAAAAACTTTATTTATGGAAAACCCGTTTTTACAACCATATACAACGCCGCACGGAACCGTTCCTTTTGACAAGATAGAGCTTGTACATTACGAGCCTGCTATCCGGGAAGGAATCAGCCAGGAAGATAAAGAGATAAATGATATTATATCGAATCCGGAAAAACCGACATTCAAAAATACAATACTGACACTGGAACAGTCGGGCAAGTTACTGGATCAGGTAACTACAGTGATGTTTAATCTGATGAGTGCTGAAACCTGCAATGAACTGGATGAAATTGCAGAGAAAATGATGCCTTTACTTTCGGAGCACAGCAACAATATCAGCTTAAATGAAAAACTCTTTGAACGCGTAAAGCAGGTTTACGAAGACAGAAAAAGCCTGAAGCTTACTCCGGAAGAATTGCGACTGCTTGAAAAGACATACGACGGTTTTGTACGAAACGGAGCTAACCTGTCAGAAGAAGATAAAGTAACATTCAGAAAAATAAGTACAGAGTTAAGTTCACTGACTCTGCGTTTCTCACAAAACCATTTGAAAGAAACAAATAGCTACGAGTTGCTTTTAGATTCTGAAGAGCAGTTGAAAGGACTCCCTGAAAGTCTTATAGAAGATGCGGCTCATACAGCAAAAGAAAAAGGGGAAAATGGCTGGATAATTACCCTGCAAGCACCTAGCTATGTTCCTTTCATGAAATATAGTGAGAACCGCGAATTGCGCCGTAAACTGTATATGGCTTACAATACCCAATGTATACATGACAATGAGCAAAACAATGAGGATGTTGTAAAACAATTGGTAAATCTGCGCATGCAGCTAGCACAGCTTCTCGGATTTAAGAATTATGCAGACTACGCACTTCGCAAACGTATGGCAGAAAACAGTGAGCGAGTATATCAGTTACTCGATCAGCTGCTGGAAGCATATACGCCAACCGCCCGAGAAGAAGTGAAAGAAATTGAAGCGCTTGCACAACGTACAGAAGGAAAAGACTTCCAGCTGATGCCGTGGGATTTTTCATATTATGCAGAAAAACTGAAAAATGAGAAATTCAATCTCGACGAGGAAGCACTTCGCCCCTATTTTGAGTTAAGCAGAGTCAAGGAAGGTATATTCGGACTGGCAACCCGCCTATATGGTATTTCATTTAAAGAGAATAAAGACATCCCGGTATATCATCCGGACGTACAGGCTTATGAAGTATATGATAAAGACGGCAGTTATCTGGCTGTTCTGTATACTGATTTCCATCCACGTGCGGGAAAGCGCTCTGGAGCATGGATGACAAGTTACAAAGAGCAATGGATAGAAGCAAACGGCACCAACAGCCGTCCTCATGTTTCTGTAACCATGAACTTTACCAAACCGACAGCCAATAAGCCTGCATTGCTCACTTTTTCGGAAGTGAATACATTCCTTCATGAATTCGGACATGCGCTGCATGGTATATTTGCCAACACTCGCTTTAAAAGCATGAGCGGGACAAATGTTTACTGGGACTTCGTAGAACTGCCTTCGCAAATAATGGAAAACTTTGCCATTGAAAAAGATTTTCTTAATACATTTGCACGTCATTATCAGACAAACGAATCTATTCCGGAAGAATTGTTGCAACGGATTATAGATGCTTCAAACTTTAATGTTGCTTACGCTTGTCTGCGACAAATCAGTTTCGGATTACTGGATATGGCTTGGTACACCCGGGGTAAGGCGTTCGACGGTGATGTTCGTGAATATGAACGTGAAGCATGGAAACGCACGCAATTATTACCTCCGGTAAAGGAAACATGCATGACCGTACAATTCGGACATATCATGTCGGGAGGATATTCTGCCGGATATTATAGCTATAAATGGGCTGAAGTGCTTGATGCCGATGCTTTCTCTGTTTTCAAGGAGAAAGGAATATTCAATCAGGATGTTGCCCAATCGTTCCGGGACAATATTTTATCAAAAGGAGGAACTGAACACCCGATGACTCTTTACAAACGATTCCGGGGACAAGAACCGACCATTCACGCATTACTAAAACGAAATGGAATAAAATGAAGCTAGATATAAGAAAATATATACGCTGTCTGCTATTTGTACTGCCTTTCTTGTTGGGCAGTTGCAATCAGGAAGATGACATAAATGAAATTTTTGTCAGTGGCCAGTGGCAACTGGTAAATTATTATACAGGCATAGACTGGAATAATTATAATGCCAATGCCAAACCTACATATACCAAGCCTGAAGATTTGAAAGTAATAAACGCTTTCAGCATTATGTTCAACGACGACGGAACGGTTCAGGGCAATATCGAGAATGGTACGTATAGCGGTAAATGGCAGGTCAATGCCAAAGACCGTTCTATCAGAATTACTCAGATAGAATGTACGGTAAGTCTTTCTGGAAAGAACAAAGAATTTATAGATAAACTGAAAAACGTTCAATTTTATCAAGGCGACAATATCATGTTGCGCCTTGCGCCCAATGAACGTACCACATGTATGCAATTCAGACATTAATATATTATGGAAAATACGGAAAACAAACAAGAGATTCTTGACAAGCGCTATATGCAAATGGCTACTATCTGGTCGGAAAACTCATACTGTAACCGGCGAAAAGTAGGTGCCTTGATAGTAAAGAACAAAATGATTATTTCTGACGGATACAATGGTACTCCGGCGGGATTTGAAAACGTGTGTGAAGATGAACATGGCATCACTAAGCCTTATGTACTGCATGCAGAAGCCAATGCTATCACAAAAATAGCAAGATCGAACAACAGCAGTGAGGGAGCAACCCTTTATGTCACAGCATCTCCTTGCATAGAATGTGCCAAGCTTATTATCCAAGCTGGAATAAAGCGTGTGGTTTTTGCTGAAAAATATCGGCTGGAAGATGGATTAGAACTCCTAAAACGCGCAAATATAGAACTAGTTTATTTAACTCCTAACGAATAAAAGATATGAGTAGTAACAAGAATCGACTAATGCCTTTCCTACTGGCTATCTGTCTTGTAGCTGGTATCCTGATAGGAACGTTTTATACGAATCACTTTTCTGGCAACAAGCTGGGAATCATCAATACATCTTCTAATAAACTGAATGCCCTGCTGCATATAATCGATGAACAATATGTAGATACTGTAAGTATGTTCAATCTAGTAGAAGAAGCCATGCCGCAAATCCTTGCCGAGCTGGACCCGCATTCATCATATATTCCGGCAAAAGATCTGGAAGCTGTTAATTCGGATCTGAAAGGAAGTTTCAGTGGCATCGGAGTTCAGTTTACGATACAAGATGATACGATTCATATTAACAGTGTAATTCAAGGTGGTCCGTCTGAAAAAGTCGGCCTTCTTGCCGGCGACCGTATCGTAGAGGTAGACGATTCTAGCTTTGTAGGAAAAATAGTGACCAATTCGGAAGCCATGCGCCGTTTGAAAGGCGAAAAAGGAAGCAAAGTCAAATTAGGTATATACCGACCGGGAGAAAAAGAAATTCTTCATTTCACCGTGGTACGTGGAGATATACCTGTGAAAAGTATTGATGCAGCTTACATGATTAATGACAAATTCGGATACGTCAAAGTCAACAAATTCGGTGAGACAACCTATCCGGAGCTGCTGGTTGCATTAGCACAATTGTCTCAGGCAAACTGCAAAGGCATGATTATAGACCTTCGTGGAAACACCGGAGGATATATGGCAGCTGCCATTCAGATGGTAAATGAATTCTTGCCGAACAATAAACTTATTGTATATACGGAAGGAAGAAAGTCGCCACGTGAAAATTATACTTCAAACGGAACAGGAAGCAGCCAGACTATGCCACTTATTGTCTTAATGGACGAAGGATCTGCATCGGCCAGCGAGATTTTTGCCGGAGCAATTCAAGATAATGACCGAGGAACCATTATCGGCCGCCGTTCTTTTGGGAAAGGTCTTGTACAGCAGCCTATCGAATTCAGCGACGGTTCTGCTATCCGATTGACTATCGCACGTTATTATACACCTTCCGGACGTTGTATTCAGAAACCTTATGAAAAAGGGAATGATGCAGAATACGAAATGGACATTATCACCCGTTACGAACATGGAGAATTTTTCTCAGCCGACAGTATCAAGCAGAATATAAAAGAAATTTACCATACAAGCTTAGGACGTACGGTATATGGAGGTGGTGGTATCATGCCGGATATTTTTGTTCCGCAAGATACAACAGGTATGACTTCATATTACAGAATGGCTGCTACACGCGGCTTAATTGTCCGTTATACGCTCGACTATACAGATAAAAACCGTAACAAGCTTAAAGAGTATGATACTCCACAAAAGATGGAAGCTTATTTAAAAACTCAAAATCTGTTAGAGAAGTTCGCTGAATATGCAGAGAAGAAAGGACTAAAACGCCGGAATATTCTGATGTATAAATCGAAACAGCTGTTCGAAGAAAGCTTATATGGAAACATCATTTACAACATGTTAGGCATAGAGGCATACATCACTTATTCAAACTTGACAGATAAGACTGTACAAAAGGCTCTTGAAATACTGGAAAAAGGAGAATCATTCCCTCAAGCTCCAGAAAAAACTTCAGAAAAATAAACGAAGCGTCTTAATTCAACGAATATTCAAAGAATAAGAGAGTATGTCAAAACTCAAGTTCCATAAAAAGGAATTTAAAATCTGAAACTTGACTACTTTATTTACAATAAAAGAGCCTTATCATTATCCTGAAACTGGGGTTTGATAAGGCTCTAAATATTTAGATTCTATAATAGATAATTATTACGGTTACTTTTAGTTGATCTTAATCCTCTCACTCAATATGTTAAAAGAAGAAAAACGTTTACTACGTCGCTGCATCGCAGACAAAAAAAAAATGTATACTAATCATGAATTGGCTACATACTCTACGTTGCTGCTAAGCAAATTGGAAAGGCATCCACTTTTTGCTGAAGCCCAAACAATATTAATGTATTACTCATTGCCTGATGAGGTACAAACGCACGATTTCATCGAAAAATGGAGTCATAGTAAAAACATTATCTTGCCTGTTGTAAAAGGTGACGAACTCGAACTACGATATTATACAGGAAAACAGGATCTTCAAAAAGGCAGTTACAATATAGAGGAACCTCAAGGTGAACTTTTAACCAACTATGACAAAATAGACCTTGCCATTATTCCTGGTGTAGCATTCGACTCACAGGGTAATCGTCTGGGAAGAGGAAAGGGATATTACGACCGACTGCTTAAGCAACTTAATGCATATAAAATAGGTATCTGTTTTCACTTTCAGATTTGTACGCATATCCCTACTGAAATATTCGACAAGCCTATGGATGAAGTGTGGAGTGAAGAGGAATCTTTCATACTAAACAAATAAAAGAGTATGTAAAATTCCACCGAATATCATCAACGGAAGATGATATTTACAATAACCTGTGCTCCTACTTGTGAATTCAGGTTACGAATCAACAATTGACGACTCATCATCAGCTCCTGACGGAGAACAGATGAAGACAAATGTACGAAAAGTACTTGATTCTTAATGTATATATTAGTCGTATAACGAGCAATAGCTTCCCCCACAACATCCTTCCAAGCATCAACCAGCCGATATTCATTCAAAGGAGTTTCAAGTCCCTCCTGTCTGAGAAGACGCCGCAACACCTCTCCTACCTGTTCTGTATTATTCCGCTTCATATTTCCTCCTCTTCATTGCAACGTTCAGATACAACTCCACCATCAACTTCAAAGAGTCTATAATCTCCTTCGATCTTACGTAAGATTTTATCCAAATGATCTCTGTTCGTATCGGTCACAAATATTTGTCCGAAACTGTCTCCAGCAACCAATTTTACAATTTGCTCAACGCGAGAAGCATCCAACTTATCAAAAATATCATCTAACAATACGATGGGAGTGGTACGACTTCCGGTACGCTTCAGAAACTCAAACTGAGCTAACTTCAACGCTATCAGATACGTTTTATTCTGCCCCTGAGAGCCTTCCCGCTTAATGGGGAAATCTCCCAGCTGCATTATCAAATCATCCTTATGGATACCACGGGTAGAATATCCTAAAATACGATCACGCTGACGAACTTCCTTCAGCTGTTCAAGAAGATTTCCTTTGGCAGCATGCGACTCATAGGACAAGCTTACCTGCTCTCTGTCTTGAGAAATATAAGAATAATACGACTGGAAAACGGGAATAAATTCATCAATAAAGGCTTTACGCTTGGCATATACCGTTTCACCGGAAGCAGCCATCATCTCCTCCCACACCAACATCAGCTCTTCTTCCGGTTCAACATCTGCTTTAAGCAATGAATTTCTCTGAAGAAGGGCTTTGTTATAACGGATCAGAGCCTCTAAGTATTCACGGTCAAACTGCGAAATGACGACATCAATAAATCTGCGCCGCTCTTCACTTCCACCTGCAATCAACCACGAATCAGCCGGTGAAACCATGACAAGAGGAATCAGCCCTATATGGTCTGACAGGCGTGAATACTCTTTTTTATTACGTTTGAATTGCTTTTTCTGACGACGTTTCAGCCCACAATATACTTCTTCGGGTTCTCCTTCGTCCGTTTCATAAAACCCCTGCACAACAAAAAAGTCACGATCATGCAAAATATTTTGTGAATCAATGGCATTGGTAGCACTTTTACAAAACGAAAGATAATAAACTGCATCCAGCAAATTGGTTTTTCCCATCCCATTTTTGCCTATTATACAATTCATTTTACGTGAAAAAGCAACTTCTACTTGCTCCAAATTTTTATAGTTTAATATAGAGATGCGTTTAAGCCACATAGTTCAAAACCTAAATTCAGACTACAAAATTAGCAATAAAAGCACGATTGATAAAAAAACATGCCCGCAAATTTCATTTATAAACATAAATAAACTACTTTTGCTGACCGAAATATAAATTGCTAAATAATAGAAGAGAAATAATAAAAAACAATTAAATAAAATGGCAGAACAAAAACACACTCATGACCCATTGAATGTAGATGAAGCACTGAGTACTTCTGAAGCATTCCTTTTAAAGTACAAAAACCTGTTAGTAGGTATTGTAGTAGCTATTGTTGTTATCGTATGCGGCACATTGGCTTACAAACATTTTATCGGTGAACCTAAAGAGTTGAAAGCTTCTGAGGCACTTTTCAAAGGTGAACAGTATTTTGGCAACGACAATTATGAAACTGCACTGAAGGGTGACAGCTTGGGTTACGCAGGTTTTCTGAAAATAGCAGATGAATTCAGCGGTACTGAAGCAGGAAACTTGGCAAATGCTTATGCTGGTATTTGCTATGCACAGCTCGGAAAGTATGAAGAAGCTGCAAAATATCTGGATAAATTCAGCGCAGATGATTATATGGTTGCTCCTGCCATTATTGGTACAATGGGGAACTGTTATGCTCAGATGGGACAGCTTGACAAAGCAGCTGCAACATTGCTGAAAGCTGCAGACAAAGCAAACAGCACTACTTTAAGCCCAATCTACTTGCTTCAGGCTGGTCAGATACTTGAAAAGCAAGGTAAAAATGCAGAAGCTGTTGAAGCTTACAAGCAAATTAAAACAAAATATGCAAACTCATTCCAAGCAATGGACATTGATAAATACATTGACCGTGCTTCAATCAAATAATAACTAGCATATTTATTACATATATAATAAGGTATTGTCATTCGGAGCAAAGCGAAGAATCTCGGATACATCAACGTGGATGCTCATGAGATTCAAACTTTACTCCGAATGATTTTTTATTTCATATTCATCTAATCATTTATACATAATTATTATGGCAACAGCATATCACAACTTATCAGATTACGATTTCACCTCTGTACCCGACGCTTCTCAAATGCGTTTTGGAATTGTTGTCTCAGAATGGAACAGCAATATAACTGGCGCATTATTGGAAGGTGCAGTAAAAACATTGAAAAAGCATGGCGCAAAAGACGAAAACATACTTGTACAAACAGTTCCAGGAAGTTTCGAACTAACTTTCGGCTCAGCACAAATGATAAAAAGTGGAAAAGTTGACGCAGTAATAGCTTTAGGATCCGTAGTTCGTGGAGATACTCCACATTTTGACTATGTTTGCGCCGGAGCAACTCAAGGAATCACGCAACTGAATGCAACTGCCGATATACCAGTGATTTACGGTCTAATCACGACCAATAACATGGAACAGGCAGAAGAACGAGCAGGAGGAAAATTAGGCAATAAAGGCGATGAATGTGCAATTACTGCAATAAAAATGATAGATTTTGTTTGCAAATTAAAAAAATAGTTGTACCTTTGCATCGCAATTGAGAAAAACACTAGTCAATTAGTTGCGAAAGGGCAAATACCAGAGTGGCCAAATGGGGCAGACTGTAAATCTGCTGGCTTACGCCTTCGGTGGTTCGAATCCATCTTTGCCCACTAAAATTGCGGAAGTAGCTCAGTCGATAGAGCATTAGCCTTCCAAGCTGAGGGTCGCGGGTTTGAGCCCCGTCTTCCGCTCTTCTGAAAAGACCATGAGATTCATGGTCTTTTTTTATTTTACCCCTTCAATATTTAATAAAACCAAACGGAAAGCACACCTTTCGATTTTAATCACTATCTTAGGTTTAGAAATTTATCTAACCAACTATTAAAGACTAAACCATTATGAAGAACTTCAGAATTGAATCATTAATTCTTGCAATCGGATTGTTATTGCTGGGAATTTGCATCCAAAAAGGATTTAAATCGTTCGCGGAACGCGACCGAAGCGTAAATGTCAAAGGACTTGCAGAAATGGAAGTACCGGCTGATAAGGTCACATGGCCACTTATGTACAAAAGCTTAGGCAACGACTTGAATGCTCTATACGACAATATAAAGAACTCAAATAAAATCATTACTCAGTTTCTTATAGAAAAAGGTATAGACGAGAAAGAAATCAGCATTAATGCCCCTGAAATCATTGACCTAAAAGCTGAACGATATAGCAATAATGACAATAGTCCCTACCGATACAACGTTACAACTGTCATTACAGTAACTTCAAATAAAGTGGATTTAGTAAGAAGCCTTATAGCAGAACAAGGTGAATTGCTAAAAAGAGGTATTGCAGTAACAGGAGGCGACTACCGGTACAATGTGCAGTATGAATACACGGGACTTAATTCTATCAAACCTCAAATGATAGAAGAAGCAACCAAGAACGCACGTCAGGCTGCGGAAAAATTTGCAAAAGACTCGGAAAGCGAACTAGGAAAAATACGGCACGCCAATCAAGGACAGTTCACTATTACAGATCGTGACGCCAATACTCCTTATATCAAGAAAGTGCGTGTAGTTACGACTATTGATTATTCGTTAGAAGATTAACAGATTAATCAGATATCAAAAGAATATATAAGAAGTAGAGCTCGCGTGCAAAACAATCCACCTGCACGCGAGTTTTTTTATAAACCCACAACACTTCTCTCCTATCTTCCTCCACGAGAAGAAGCAAAACCTCCAAACCTGCTTATACAAGAATCCAACTATAAACATAAAGTAAGACTGGAAGCATAACCTAACACAGCCTAACCAGAAATTCCCAATATCTCTTAAAGTTTATATCAAAAAAATCATGAAATGTTGTATCATTCAGGATTTTATTGTACTTTTGCAGCCGATTTATATAAACAATATAAAGTCTAACACAATTAGTTATTTACAAACAATTTATTAATTTAATGGAAAACTTAAAAAACATTGCTCCTATTGAAGATTTCAACTGGGATGCTTATGAAAGCGGTGATGCAGTAACCAACGTAAGCAAAGAAGAACTTGAAAAAGCTTATGACAGCACCTTGAACAAGGTTAACGACCGTGAGGTTGTAGATGGTACTGTAATCGCAATGAACAAACGCGAAGTTGTAGTCAACATTGGCTACAAATCAGACGGTATCATTCCGTTAAGCGAATTCCGTTACAATCCTGATTTGAAAGTTGGTGATACTGTAGAAGTATACATCGAAAACCAGGAAGACAAAAAAGGACAGTTAATCCTGTCACACAAGAAAGCTCGTGCTACTCGTTCTTGGGATCGTGTTAACGCAGCTCTTGAAAATGAAGAAATCATTAAGGGTTACATCAAGTGCCGCACTAAGGGTGGTATGATTGTTGACGTATTCGGTATCGAAGCATTCTTGCCGGGTTCTCAGATCGATGTTAAACCTATCCGTGACTACGATGTGTTCGTAGGAAAGACTATGGAATTCAAAGTTGTTAAAATCAACCAGGAATTCAAAAACGTTGTTGTTTCTCACAAAGCTCTTATCGAAGCTGAACTGGAACAGCAGAAGAAAGAAATCATCGGTAAACTTGAAAAAGGTCAGGTACTTGAAGGTACTGTTAAAAATATCACATCTTACGGTGTATTCATCGACTTGGGCGGCGTAGACGGTTTGATCCACATCACAGACTTGTCATGGGGTCGTGTAAGCGATCCTCGCGAAGTTGTATCTTTGGATCAGAAGTTGAATGTAGTTATCCTTGACTTCGATGATGAAAAGAAACGTATCGCTTTAGGTTTGAAGCAGTTGACTCCGCACCCATGGGATAGCCTTGATCCAAACTTGAAAGTTGGTGATCACGTTAAAGGTAAAGTTGTTGTTATGGCTGATTACGGAGCATTCATCGAAATCGCTCCGGGCGTAGAAGGTTTAATCCACGTTTCTGAAATGTCTTGGTCACAGCACTTGCGTTCAGCTCAGGACTTCATGAAAGTTGGTGATGAAATCGAAGCTGTAATCTTGACTTTGGATCGTGAAGAACGTAAGATGTCTTTGGGTATCAAACAGCTGAAAGCTGATCCATGGGAAACTATCGAAGAAAAATATCCTGTAGGTTCTAAGCACACTGCTAAAGTACGTAACTTCACTAACTTCGGTGTATTTGTAGAAATCGAAGAAGGTGTAGACGGTTTGATCCACATCTCAGACTTGTCTTGGACTAAGAAAATCAAACACCCATCAGAATTTACTCAGATTGGTGCAGATATCGAAGTTCAGGTATTGGAAATCGACAAAGAAAACCGTCGTTTGAGCCTTGGTCACAAACAGTTGGAAGAAAATCCATGGGATGTATTCGAAACTGTATTTACTGTAGGTTCTATCCACGAAGGTACTATCATCGAAATGTTGGATAAAGGTGCTGTAGTAGCATTGCCTTACGGTGTTGAAGGTTTCGCAACTCCAAAACACTTGGTTAAGGAAGATGGTTCACAGGCTCAGTTGGACGAAAAGTTGGAATTCAAAGTAATCGAATTCAACAAAGACGCTAAGAGAATCATCTTATCTCACAGCCGTATTTTCGAAGATGCAGCAAAAGCTGAAGAAAAAGCAGAAAAGAAAGCTACAAAGAAATCATCTAAGAAAGAAGAAGCTCCTATGATTCAGAACCAGGTTGCTTCTACAACTTTGGGTGACATCGATGCATTGGCTGCTTTGAAAGAACAATTGGAAGGTAAGAAATAATTCTTAAATTCTAGATATCAGGAAAAGGGATTGTGCTAAGCACAGTCCCTTTTTTTATACCTTAAGCCTTGATTACCTCAATCGTATTCCCTCATTTTATTTAAAATCTTTCTACCCATATTTTCGGTTCTCCATTAATATACCTATCTTTGTTTATATGGAAAAATTCGAAGTAAACATATTAGGATGTGGATCGGCACTACCGACAACCCGGCACATGGCAACCTCACAAGTCATAAACATCCGGGAAAAGCTATTTATGATCGACTGCGGAGAAGGTACTCAAATCCAGCTACGCCGCTCACGATTAAAATTCAGCAGGTTAAACCATATATTTATCTCTCACTTACATGGAGATCATTGTTTTGGACTAATTGGACTGATTTCTACATTCGGTATGCTGGAACGTACAGCCGACTTACACATTTATTGTCATCCGGAGCTGGAAAAACTGCTTACACCGCATATAGACTTTTTCTGTAAAGGCATGCCATATAAAGTTATATTTCATACCTTTAACCCAAGCGAGCAAACAATCATATACGATGACCGTTCCGTTACGGTAGAAACAATTCCATTGCGCCACCGTCTGCCTACTTGTGGATTTATCTTCCGTGAAAAACCAACTCAAAACCATATCAAACGTGATATGATAGACTTCTATCATATTCCTGTATGTATGATAAACCGAATAAAAAACGGAGAAGACTATGTAACAGAAGAAGGAACGGTTATTCCCAATGAACAACTCACAACTCCTTCCGATCCCCCACGCTCTTATGCCTACTGCTCCGATACTGCATATCTTCCACGCATTACAGAACAGATAAAAGGTATAGACTTACTGTTCCACGAAGCGACTTTCGCTAAAACAGAGGCAGCCAGAGCCAAACAAACCATGCACTCTACAGCCGAACAAGCCGCAATGATTGCCCGCGATGCACAAGTCAAGCGGTTGATTATAGGACATTTCTCTGCAAGATATGAAGATGAGGCACATCTACTTCAAGAGGCACAGAGTATCTTTCCGGAAACAATACTGGCACAAGAAAACATGAACATTACTCTTTAATGAGAATGTTAATAAAATCCAACCAACTTAAACCCTATTGCTTAGACAACAATCCAAACAACTGAAATAAAGAATCGAACAATATGAATACATACAACGAGGAAGATGTAATCAATCGACTGCAATATCCGGAAACTCAACGTGCTGCTTTCGGAGATGTAGTAAAAGCATACAGTGAGCAACTATACTGGCAAATCAGGCGAATGGTTCTCTCCCATGATGATGCAAACGATTTATTACAAAATACCTTCATCAAAGCGTGGAGCAACTTAAATTATTTCCGGGGAGAAGCTAAACTTTCTACCTGGCTGTACCGTATTGCCCTAAACGAAAGCCTGAACTTTCTCAACAAGCAACGTGCACAGAATCAACTTTCGATTGATGATGAAGAAGCGATGGCCTTAAACAAGCTAGAAAGTGATCCCTATTTTGATGGTGATCATACACAGCTTCTATTTGAAAAAGCAATTCAAACGCTTCCAGAAAAACAACGTATAGTGTTTAACCTGAAATATTTCCAGGAAATGAAATATGAAGAGATATCCGAAATTTTGGGAACAAGTGTGGGAGCCCTTAAAGCTTCTTATCATCATGCCGTAAAAAAAATAGAAGAATTTTTAAGCCAAAACGATTAAACCTTATGAGCAAACAGCTATCTAATATAATAAAGGAGGGTAACATACTATGAAGGAAGATAAAGATTTACTGAAGAAATATGGAAAGAAGAACCCTTTCACTGTTCCAGAAGGATATTTCCAGGATTTTAGCGAGAAACTGATGGAGCAACTTCCTGAAAAAGAAGTTATGCCTGAACCAGAAATCAGAATGTGGGATCGCATCAAACCATGGGTTTACATGGCTGCCATGTTTGTAGGTCTGATGTTCACTGTACGCGCTTTCGTAGGCGAACAACCTTCATCACAAAACACAGATATGGAAATTGGAAATTACACAGAAATACCAGACGAATACCTCGATCCGATCGTCAATCAGACAATGATGGATGACTACGAATTATATCAATACTTAACCGAAGCTGACAACAATATTTACAACTAAAGAAAATTAAACCAGACATGAAAAAACTATTTTATATTTTGGCTCTTTTCATAGGCTTCTGCAGTAGTGTGTATGCGCAGAAGGCTAAACTGAGTAAAGAAGAGTTCCGTAATATACAAGAAAAATTCATTACCGAAAAGGCAAACCTTACAACCAAAGAAGCCAAACAGTTTTTCCCGCTTTATTTTGAACTACAGGACAGGAAAACTGCCTTAAACAAAGAAGCCTGGAAAAAGATAAGAAAAGGTAAAAAAGAAAATGTAAGTGAAAGTGAATACGGTCAGTTGATAGAAGATGTTATAGAAACACGTATCCAAATTGACAAGCTTGACTTAGAATATGTCCGTAAATACAAAAAAATTCTTTCTGCAAAAAAAATTTTTGAAATACAGCGAGCTGAAATGAAATTTCACCGAGAGCTCCTGAAACCTAAAAAGAAAAAATAAAAAGACTCCATCAGAATTTTTATTGATATCGTGCACTTACACAATAAAAGACCGGATGATGTACCCAACGAATACATATCCGGTCTTTTTATTATACAATGTACAGAATATTACAAACCTTTTTTCTTTGCTTCGTTCCACACTGCATCCATTTCCTCCAACGTCATGTCAGTGAGATTCCGCCCTTGTTTGATGGTATGCTCCTCCAAATAGTTGAAACGCCGGATAAATTTCTGATTGGTATGTTCCAGTGCATTATCGGGGTTAATCTTATATAGGCGTGCAGCATTAATCAAGCTAAACATGACATCTCCAAACTCAGTCTCAGCTTTTTCCTTATCCATGGTTGCCACTTCCGATTCAAATTCCCCGATTTCCTCTTTCACTTTCTCCCATACCTGTTCGCGATCTTCCCAGTCGAATCCCACATTACGAGCTTTATCCTGTATGCGATATGCCTTTATAAGAGAAGGTAGAGCATCCGGAACACCGCTTAAAACAGATTTATTACCATCTTTCTCCTTCATTTTTATCTGTTCCCAATTCTCAGAAACCTGCTCAGCCGTATCAGCTTTCACTTCACCAAAAACATGAGGGTGACGGAAAATAAGCTTCTCACACAATTTATCACATACATCTTTTATATCAAAAGCGCCAGTTTCGCTTCCTATCTTCGCATAAAAAACAACATGCAACAGCACATCTCCTAATTCCTTACAGATATTCTTCTGGTCATTTTTTACTAAAGCATCACACAGCTCATAAACCTCCTCAATGGTATTTGGACGTAAGCTTTCATTTGTCTGTTTTCTATCCCAAGGACATTTTACCCTCAGCTCATCGAGTACATCGAGCAATCGCCCGAAAGCCTCCATTTGTTCTTTTCTTGTATACATATACAGTTTTCTTTTTTTGAAAGACAAAATTACAAAGAAATTGGATTTTCTCACAAAAAATACTACATTTATGAGAATTGATAACTAATTATCAAACAAACGTTGTAATAACCAATCAAAGTTTAATAATTATGAACGCGCAAAGTATTGGAGAATCAGCAAAGGCAATATGACATCTGTTACATGGAGATAACAGAAAATGGGAATACCAAGAGCTTAAAAACGCAACCGGTCTTCGCGACATAGAACTAAATGCAGCTATCGGCTGGCTGGCATGTGAAAGAAAAATCCAGTTCGACGAAAGTATGCAAGGACAAAATACTGCATTGTATATCGAACTGAGTTACTATATCGGATAAAAATAAAAATGCGTTGCATTTTCCATAACGGATATTGCAACGCATTTTTCAATACTCAAGATTCTACTTATTTCAACTTAATAAATAATTCACCTTCAACCTCGCTTGTTTCAATCTTGTCTTCTCTCAATAACCAACCCAATCCTAAGAACAAATCTTTATCTGCTTTCAATTTTGCAGCTTTTTTAAGTCCTTTCTGAGTCAAACCTTCATTTCCATTTAGTGCTTCCCAGATTTGCCCGGCAATAGCACCTGCTTTTTCTTGTAACATAGTTCTCTACTTTAAAACTGTAATATTAACTTCCTTCACAAAAGAAGTTTTGTCTGTATTGCGGTGCAAATGTAACGAAAAAAAACAGGAAGACACTTTTTTATGGAAAAATATTTTGATTCTGCCCCCATTTTAGACACTAAAATATCCGAAAAGACAATATTTGTGTCAAAAGCTCTACAAATGTAGACATTATACAGACCCAATATACAAAAAACAACACTAAAGGAACGTTGAATCTTGCTTGAAACCTATATTTCTTTGTACAAAAAATAGAAAAACATCATGAAGAATAGTCAGAAATATCAGCATAAATTTCTTCTTTCTTCATGAATTTTTCTCCTTTGTGGGATATTTCTTAAATCTTACCTTCATTTTCCAGAAACTCACCAAATATGCGAGCTGCTGTTTCCACCATCCGGACGCAAGGACGTTTCGCATAATACTGAGGAGTGCGTGCTTCTGGAGTAGAAACAATGGGTTCCTTTTTAGACAAGCCAAGCAAATCAGCACAACGTAATGCTCCGGTTTCTTTTCTAAACTTATCTGCCAATTCTTGAACTAGGGCATAATTGGCAGCTTTCGCACCTCTGTCAGCACCTTCTAGCGCACAACGTTCTAAACCTGCAAGCAGAAACATTCCACATGCAGCTCCACACGTTTCACGCATTCGCCCGATTCCTCCACCAAACGAAGCTGCCATATGCAAAGCCTGCTCATGCGTAAAACCATATAAATCTGCATAAGCGGCTACAACCGATTGTGAGCAGTTATATCCTTCCTTAAAAAAGTTTACAGCTTTCTGTATACGTTCTTCTTTTGTCATATTTCAAGTACATTATTAATTGTTCTTCCTTCCATCCACGCTTTCAGGTTTTCCACAGCCTGGTTCATCAAACGCATGCGCGACTCACGGGTAGCCCAAGCTATATGAGGAGTAATGAAGCAATTCTTCAGTTTAAGAAGCGGATTACCATTAGGCACAGGTTCCGAAGAAAGCACATCCAGTCCGGCTCCCAACAACTTGCCGCTCAGCAAAGCCTGTTCCAAAGCTTTTTCATCTATTAACCCTCCACGACTTGTATTGATTAGTATCGCACCTTGCTTCATTAGTGAAAGGCGAAATGAATTTACCATTTCTTTATTTTCTGCCGTCAAAGGACAATGTAAACTAACGACATCACATGCAGAAAATAATTCATTAAGTGTCACTTTTTGGTATTTCTTGGGCAAACTTTTCTTTGGCTTGCTGGTATACACCCAAACTTCCATCCCCAAAGCTTCAGCTATTTGCGCCGTAGCCTGACCTGCATTTCCAAAACCAACAATTCCTATTTTCTTTCCGGCCAGTTCTATCAATGGTGTATTCCAGTAACAAAAATCGGGCTGTGCACTCCATACTCCATTATGCACTTCATGTGCATAATGAGCTACTCGTTGTGTAATATTCAACAAATGCGCAATAGCCATCTGGGCAACCGATTGTGTACTATATGCAGGAATATTGGTAACAACGATTCCACGCTGGCGAGCCACATCCAGATCAACAACATTATATCCTGTTGCCAAAACTCCTATATACTTCAGCTTTGGCAATAAATTCAAAATAAATCCATCAAGTATCGTTTTATTAGTCAACACAACTTCCGCATCTTTTGCACGCCGAACCACATCCAATTGAGCCGTCCTATCGTGCACTACGACTTCTCCCAGTTCTTCCAATTCCTCCCACCTTCTTTCTCCCGGATTCAGTGTATAAGCATCTAAAACAACTATTTTCATAACTATATCTTAAATTTATTCTTTAAAGCGATCGCCCCACAACTGTACCATACGATCTTTTAATTTAGCTTCTGAAGGATTTTCCTGTGCATGCCAAAGACGATTATGACATGCTTCATCGGGTAAAAACTGTTGTTTCACAAAATTGCCCTTATAAGCATGAGCATACTTATATTCCTTTCCATATCCTAACTGCTTCATCAGCTTAGTCGGAGCATTACGCAAATGAAGCGGAACCGGAAGATTCCCTGTCTGACGAACCAGCTCAAGAGCAGAATTAATCCCTTCGTAGGCAGAGTTGCTTTTGGGACTTGTTGCCAGATAAACTGTAGCCTCAGCCAACGGAATTCTTCCTTCCGGCCAACCGATTTTCATCACGGCATCGAATGCTGCGTTTGCAAGCAGCAATGCATTCGGATTAGCAAGACCGATATCTTCGGAAGCAGAAATGACAAGACGGCGCGCAATAAAAGCAGGATCTTCCCCACCCTCTACCATACGTGCAAGCCAGTACAATGCCCCATCCGGATCGCTTCCTCGAATAGACTTAATAAAAGCAGAAATAATGTCGTAGTGCATTTCTCCATCTTTGTCATAAGCCAGCGGATTCTGCTGCAAACGCTCCACAACCTTATCATCTGTTATCACAACAGGCACGTTATCGTCTGCTTCTACTACCAGCTCCAGTATATTCAACAGTTTTCGGGCATCTCCTCCCGAATAACGTAGCATAGCATCTGTTTCACGCAATTCCACTTGTTTCTCTTTCAGAATAACGTCCGTAGTTATCGCATGATGCAACAGTTCAAGCAAGTCATCTTTTTCAAGAGATTTCAATACATAAAGCTGGCAACGGGAAAGCAAAGGACGGATTACCTCAAATGAAGGATTTTCAGTTGTTGCCCCTATCAAGGTAACTACTCCTGTTTCTACTGCTCCCAGTAACGAATCTTGTTGCGATTTACTGAAACGATGTATTTCATCGATAAAAAGAATGGGACTCTGTTGCGAAAAAAAACGATTGCTCCGTGCCTTATCAATAACATCACGTACATCTTTCACTCCCGACGTAACTGCACTCAATGTATAAAAAGGAGTTTCCAGCCGATTTGCAATAATCTGTGCCAGCGTAGTCTTTCCCACACCCGGAGGGCCCCATAAAATAAAAGAAGAGATGCGTTCGGAGTCAATCATCCTTCTCAGCACCGCCCTTTCTCCTACCAAATGTTTTTGTCCTATATAGTCGTCCAGTGTCTTCGGACGCATGCGTTCAGCCAATGGTTGAGCCATAATATTCTATTTTTTGGAATTTCCTGTATCTTGTATTATATTGAGAAAAGTTTTTCAAAAATAAGAAATTATTCTTTTAGAAAGTTCTCAAAAAGACAATAAGAAAAGCCTCTTTTCACAAAGAAGCTTTTTTAAGTTTTCAATAGGTATTAGTTTTTTTAAGGTAAAAAGATTGTTTTCAGGATAACGCTACAAAGATGAGGGCTTTTTTTGAACTAAACAAATAAAAAACTATGTCTTAAAACATGTTTATTGTTTTTCTTTGTTTACATTCTGTCAAGCCTTTTCTCTTTAATAGCATTACAAAGATAAGAAACATTTCTTAAAATAAAACTATTATAGCCATTTTTCTCTCATTTGTACACCAATTACACACTTTTCTTTTTTCAAAATAAAACTATTATGCTTCCAATTACCATACCCACATCTTTACTTTAACTATCTAAGCTATATAAAGAATTGTCAAACTTTTAACCTGAAACTAAATACACCCCAACTTCACATATTTGCCCCAAACAAAGTTTCCTTACAAAATATTTATTTTATAGTTTAACGAACAGTATCACCTCTCTTTTATAGGTAGTTCAGGAAAGAATCATTATTTTTGCACACAAAAGCGCGAAAACGCAAAAAAGTAAAAGTGTAAAACGAAAACGCTATGACAGAAATGAACGTAACGGAAAGTTCTGAAAAGAAAAGCCTGAACTTTATTGAGCAGATTGTTGAAAAAGATTTAAAGGAGGGAAAAAACGGAGGAAGAATACAAACCCGATTCCCGCCTGAGCCAAACGGATATTTACACATTGGCCATGCTAAGGCTATTTGCATGGACTTCGGTATTGCCCAAAGATATGGTGGAGTATGCAACTTGCGTTTTGACGATACAAATCCTACAAAAGAAGATGTAGAATATGTAGAAGCGATAAAAGAAGATATTCAGTGGTTGGGATACCAGTGGGGAAATGAATATTATGCTTCCGACTATTTCCAGCAATTATGGGACTTTGCCATCCGTCTTATCAAGGAAGGTAAAGCATATATAGACGAACAAACTTCAGAAGAAATTGCAGCCCAAAAAGGAACTCCTACACAACCGGGAGTAGAAAGTCCATACCGTAACCGACCGATAGAGGAAAGCCTTGAATTGTTCCAGAAAATGAACAATGGCGAAATAGAGGAAGGTAAAATGGTGCTCCGCGCCAAGATAGATATGGCCAATCCTAATATGCACTTCCGCGATCCTATTATCTACCGTGTAGTAAAAACTCCTCACCACCGTACGGGTGATAAATGGAAAGCATATCCTATGTACGATTTCGCACACGGACAGAGCGATTTCTTCGAAGGAGTAACTCACTCATTGTGTACGTTGGAGTTTGTTGTACACCGTCCGTTGTATGACTTGTTCGTCGATTGGGTAAAAGACGGAAAAGATCTTGACGATAACCGTCCTCACCAGTATGAGTTCAACAAGCTGAATTTGAGCTATACGCTAATGAGTAAGCGTAACTTGCTGATTCTAGTAAAAGAAGGACTGGTTAATGGCTGGGACGATCCTCGTATGCCGACTATTTGCGCATTCCGCCGCAGAGGATATTCTCCGGAGTCTATCCGCAAGTTTATCGATAAGATCGGTTATACCACCTACGATGCCTTGAACGATTTCGCATTGCTGGAAAGTGCTGTTCGTGAAGACTTGAATGCACGTTCTACACGAGTATCAGCTGTTTTGAATCCGGTAAAACTGATCTTGACTAACTATCCGGAAGGAAAAATAGAAGAAATGGAAGCCATCAATAATCCGGAAGATCCGAACTCTCCTACTCATACTATTGAGTTCAGCCGTGAATTATGGATGGAACGTGAAGACTTTATGGAAGATGCTCCAAAGAAATTCTTCCGTATGACTCCGGGACAGGAAGTCCGTCTGAAAAATGCATATATCGTAAAATGTACCGGATGCAAGAAAGACGAAAACGGAAATATTGTAGAAGTATACGCCGAATACGATCCGAACACCAAGAGCGGAATGCCAGAAGCTAACCGTAAAGTGAAAGGTACACTGCACTGGGTAAGCTGCAATCATTGCCTGAAAGCAGAAGTACGCTTGTACGACCGCTTGTGGAAAGTAGAAAATCCTCGTGATGAAATGGCTGCTATCCGCGAAGCCAAGAACTGTTCAGCGTTGGAAGCTATGCAGGAAATGATAAATCCAGACTCGCTGAAAGTTTTGAAGGAATGTTATGTAGAAAAGTTCCTTGCAGATGCAAAACCGCTTGACTACTTGCAGTTCCAGCGTATCGGATACTTTAATGTCGACAAAGATTCTACTCCTGAACACTTGGTATTTAACCGTACCGTATCACTTAAAGATACCTGGAGTAAGATCAACAAATAAAATATAGACATATTCATAAAACCAGAAACACAGATTATGCAAAGCACTACGTAGAAGGGCGTATTTTTCTGACAAAATACATTCCTCCTGACTACGGAACAATTTGCATAATCTGCGTTTTTTATTTTACCTTTTAAATAAATAACAACCATGAAAGATGACTTGTCTTCTATTTTCCACAAACCAGAATTTAAAGAACTTCTGGCTAAATATGCAGATATGCTGGACAATCATACCAGTGTTTATTTTGAAGCCGACGAAATCACCCTATTGGCAGAATTCTATGCAAGCATGGGAAATATAAAGGCTTCGGAAGAAGTAGTGGACTATGGGCTGTCACTTCATCCCGATAATTTAGATATACTGATATTTAAATGTCATAATCTTATAGCAAAAGGTAATACCAGCGATGCTCAGTGCATATTAAATACTATAACCGACCAAAACGATTACGAAGTCAGGTTACTGCAGGCTGAACTTTATCTGGCACAAAAGCGTACTCAAGAAGTTGATGCACTGCTAGATCAGCTTTACCAAGACGAAAAAGACATAGACACAATGCTCGACATTGCACATGTGTATATGGACGACCACCAGAAGAAAAAAGCCCATTACTGGCTGGAAAAGGCATACAGCGAAGCTCCGGAAAACATTGGAGTATTGGAGGAGATGGCTTCATACCACTTCAGTTTCGGCAATCCGGAAGAAGCCGTGAAACTATATAACCAGCTACTTGACGAAGCTCCCTATACACTCGATTTCTGGCACAATCTGATACGTTGCTATATCCGTATGTACCAATCAGAAAAAGCGATGGAAGCAATAGATTTTGCTATGGCCATAGATGACACAAATCTGATAACCTGGGAACTGAAAAGCAATTGTCTTTTGTTGGAAAACGAAATAGACCAGGCACTTGAATGTCTGTTTTATATAGAAAAACATACTACCGAAAAGCCATATATTCAAAATATTATCATGTCAATATACTTCATCGTACAAGATTATCAGAAAGTATTGGAGTATTCTGACAAGATAATAGCCAGCGGCAAACTTCCTTATTTTGAAATGGCGTCCTTGTATCATAAAAGAGGAATTTCTCATTTACGACTCGAGAATCAATCTGCCTGCAAGGAAGATGTAGAACAAGGTCTGGCTTACGACAATCACAGCAGTGAATTATATCTACTGAAAGGTGAATTGCATCTGGATGAAAAAAAGCTAGAAGATGCACAAGCAGCCTTTCACTATGGTGAGTTGTTTGCCGAGGACGAAGCAGAAGCGGCAGCTTATATAGGTACAGCCTATTTCCGTAATGAATATTGGGAACAGGCATTGGAGTATCTGAGAAAAGAAGAAGAATTAAATCCAGATACCATGCACAGTAACTATTATCTGATAGCATACTGTTATTATCGTATGAAAGAAGAAAAACTGACTTTTACCTATCTTGTACGAGGGGCCGTCTTTTCTTCCAGTTCATTGAAGAAAGAAGAACCGGTATTATCTCCTTTCGAAACCGACGAACATTTCTACGAGCTAGCAAAAGACATTTTTCTGAAAATAAAAAGTGGAGAAATCAATCCAATGGAATACCTCAACGAATAAAGCAATAATAAAATTGAAAGTAAAAGTAAAGTTTTTCTGATAAATATTTGGATTTTACATTTAAACAGTTTACATTTGCCATATACAAATAAAAGAAATATTTATGAACAATAATCTAACTATTCGCCATTATCATTCTCCTGACGTTAACATACGGTAGGCTGAGGTGTCGTATAGCTACAAAAATATCAAAGGCTTGCCGTTTCGGTAAGCCTTTTTTTGTTTGATAACTTAAAACTTTACAGAATATGCTTAGAATTGCCGTACAATCAAAAGGCCGTTTATTTGAAGACACAATGGCCTTATTTGCAGAAGCAGACATCAAACTTTCTACGTCCAAACGCACGTTGCTCACACAATCGTCCAACTTTCCGATAGAGGTCTTGTTCCTGCGTGACGATGATATTCCACAAAGTGTAGCAAGCGGAGTGGCCGATTTAGGTATTGTAGGAGAAAATGAATTTGTAGAACGTAAGGAAAAAGCTGATATCATTTACCGACTGGGATTCAGTAAATGCAGATTGTCGCTGGCAGTCCATAAAGAAGAAGAATATAACGGACCATCATGGTTCAACGGGAAGAAAATTGCCACATCATATCCCGGCATTCTACAAACTTACCTCGACAAACAAGGGATAAATGCAGATATTCATGTAATTACCGGATCTGTAGAAATAGCTCCCGGAATAGGTCTTTCTGATGCCATATTTGATATTGTAAGTTCCGGATCCACTTTGATAAGTAACAACCTGAAAGAGGTGGAAATTGTTATGAAAAGTGAAGCCTTGCTTATCGGCAACCCCAATCTGACACCGGAAAAGAAAGAAATTCTGGAAGAGCTCTTGTTCCGTATTGAGGCAGTAAAAGCAGCAGAAGACAAGAAATATGTGCTGATGAATGCACCAACCGATAAAGTAAAAGATATAATCGAAGTCCTTCCTGGAGTAAAAAGCCCTACCATCATGCCACTTGCAACCGAAGGATGGAGCAGTGTACATACGGTAATAGATCAGAAATGTTTTTGGGAAATTATCGGAAAGCTGAAAGCGCTTGGAGCACAAGGCATTTTGGTTCTCCCCATTGAGAAAATGATTTTATAATTAAAGTATCACAGAAAACCAACAACATCATGAATATCATACGCTATCCAGAACGTCTGGAATGGAATTTCCTACTGAAACGCTCTGCTCTCCAGACAGAATCTCTTCGTGAAACTGTCTGCGAAATATTAGAAAAAGTACGGACACAAGGTGATCGTGCTGTAATCAGTTATGAAGAGCAGTTCGATAAAGTAAAATTAAACTCACTGGAAGTGACAGAAAAAGAATTCGAAGAAGCTGAAAAAGAAGTAGATATTAAACTTAAAGCAGCCATCATGCTGGCATTAAATAATATACAGACATTTCACTCTTCACAAAAGTTTGCAAGCAAAAAAATAGAAACACTTCCAGGAGTAACCTGTTGGCAGAAAGCCGTTGCCATAGAAAAAGTAGGACTCTACGTACCAGGAGGCACGGCTCCCTTATTTTCAACAGTACTGATGCTTGCTGCTCCGGCACAAATAGCCGGCTGCAAGGAAATCATTTTATGCACCCCTCCCAACCGTGAAGGAAAAATCCATCCTGCAATTCTATATGCAGCACGGGTAGCAGGAGTAAAAAGAGTATTCAAGACCGGTGGTGTACAAGCTATCGGAGCAATGGCATACGGAACCAGCAGTATTCCGAAAGTATATAAAATATTCGGCCCCGGAAACCAATTTGTTACAGTAGCCAAACAGCAAGTTGCTTTACGTGATGTTGCGATAGATATGCCTGCAGGTCCTTCGGAAGTAGCCGTTCTTGCTGACGAAACAGCCAACCCGACATTTGTTGCTTCCGACCTTCTTTCTCAAGCAGAACATGGTGCAGACAGTCAGGCTATACTTATTACAACATCCGAAACTCTGATTGACAAAGTAGCAGAAGAAGTCGATCGTCAGTTATCTGAATTACCTCGTAAATCTCTCGCGGAGAAATCCCTCCAGTCGAGCAAACTTATCCTCGTAAGAAATATGCAAGAGGCTATTGACATGATAAACGAATATGCCCCTGAACACTTGATTATCGAAACGAAAGATTACACAGATATAGCCGAAAAAATCATCAATGCAGGTTCTGTATTCTTAGGATCATACTCTCCTGAAAGTGCAGGCGATTATGCTTCGGGAACCAACCATACACTTCCTACCAACGGATATGCCAAAGCATATAGTGGAGTTAGCCTGGATAGCTTTATCCGCAAAATTACTTTCCAGGAAATTACTCGGGAAGGAATCGCTACCATCGGACCTGCTATTCAGGTAATGGCAGCCAACGAGCATCTCGATGCCCATAAGAATGCTATTACAGTACGACTTAATGAAAAACTTTAACCGAAACGCTTATGAAATCGCTGAAAGAGCTGACACGACCGAATATATGGGCTCTAAAACCTTATTCATCGGCACGTGACGAATATAGCGGAAAAGAGGCTTCAGTATTTCTGGATGCCAATGAGAATCCGTATAACACTCCCAATAACCGATATCCTGACCCACTTCAACGCGAGCTGAAAGATATGATTGCTCTCGTAAAAAAGGTCACCCCTGAACAAATATTTCTAGGCAACGGAAGTGATGAGGCTATAGATCTGGTTTTTCGTGCTTTTTGCCGTCCGGGTATCGATAATGTCGTTGCCATAGATCCGACATACGGTATGTATCAGGTATGTGCTGATGTGAACGATGTAGAATACCGCAAGGTTCTGCTTGACGATACTTTTCAGTTCAAAGCAGATGAACTGCTTGCGGCTTCAGACGAAAATACGAAACTCATCTTCCTCTGCTCTCCCAATAACCCCACAGGCAACAATCTGTGCCGCAAAGAAATACTTACTTTACTTGAAAAGTTTCAGGGACTTGTCATAGTAGATGAAGCTTATATAGATTTTTCTGACGAACCTTCCCTTATAGGAGGTTTAAAACAATATCCAAACCTGATCGTCTTTCAAACTTTCTCGAAAGCCTGGGGATGTGCAGCAATCCGTCTGGGCATGGCATTCGCTTCACCTGACATTATCGGTATACTGAGTAAAATCAAATATCCGTATAATGTCAACCGACTGACACAACAGGAAGCTATTCAGATGATGCACAAGCATTATGAAGTGCAAAGATGGGTACAGTCATTACTTAATGAACGTGAGCGCATGATAAAAGAATTTGCCAAACTTTCATGTTGTACGCATATCTACCCGACTGATGCCAACTTCTTCCTGACAAAAGTATGTAATGCTAAGGCAATTTACGATTACCTGGTAGAAAAAGGCATTATCGTACGTAACCGTTCCGGCATAACTCTCTGTCAGGATTGCCTGCGAATAACTATTGGTACTCGTCCTGAAAACGATGCTCTGCTTGAGGCACTGAGAAAATATAAACCCTGATTACCCTATGAAAAAGAAAGTTTTATTTATAGACCGTGACGGAACATTGGTTATCGAACCTCCAATAGATTACCAGCTGGATTCTTTCGAAAAACTGGAATTCTATCCGAAGGTATTCCGTAACCTGTTTTTTATCCGACAGAAGCTTGATTTCGACTTTGTAATGGTAACCAATCAGGATGGACTGGGTACGTCATCTTTTCCTGAAGAAACATTCTGGCCTGTACATAATCTGGTAATGAAAACGTTCGAAAACGAAGGAATTATTTTCGATGATGTACAGATAGACCGAAGCTTTCCGGAAGATAATGCTCCCACACGCAAACCCCGGACAGGTATGCTTACCCAGTACATCGATAATGATGCATACGATTTGGAAAACAGTTTCGTGATAGGCGACCGAGCTACGGATGTGGAACTGGCATATAACTTAGGCTGCAAGGCCATTCTTTTACAAAAAGACGACTCTATACTAAAAGATAAAAAACTGCAAGACACCTGCGTACTTGCAACAGCCGATTGGGATAAAGTAGCAGAGTTTCTGTTTGCCGGAGAACGTATAGCCGAAGTACGCCGCACGACTAAAGAAACTGATATTTATATCCGTCTGAATCTGGACGGCAGCGGAACATGTAAAATAAATACCGGATTAGGCTTTTTCGACCATATGCTGGAACAAATAGGCAAGCATGGAGGTCTGGATCTTACAATTCAGGTAAAAGGAGATCTTGAAGTAGACGAACATCATACCATCGAAGATACTGCTATTGCTTTGGGAGAATGTCTATATCAGGCACTTGGCAACAAACGAGGTATTGAGCGCTATGGATATTGCCTTCCTATGGACGATTGTCTGTGTCAGGTAACTCTTGACTTTGGAGGACGCGCCTGGCTGGTATGGGATGCAGAATTCAAACGTGAGAAGATAGGCGAAATGCCGACAGAGATGTTCCTTCATTTCTTCAAGTCACTGAGTGATGCCGCACGCATGAATCTGAACATCAAGGCAGAAGGTCAGAACGAACATCACAAGATAGAAGGGATATTCAAGGCGCTGGCACGAAGCATCAAAATGGCTGTCAAAAGGGATATCTACCACTACGAAGTTCCCTCCAGTAAAGGATGTATCTAACTTTAATCATTGTTTGAATATTCAGTAAAAAAACAGAACCATGAGAAAATTGCTTGTTGTAATCATCATACTCATTGGCTTCACGATAGGAATAAACCTGTCGAGGGATCAAAAAGGATTCCGCACCTATCAGGAAGTATTGACCGAGTTAATCAACGATGCTCCAATGAAAACCTATCGCGACAGTTTCTACGGATACAGCATCCGTTATCCGGAGTTTTTCTCTCAGGAAATAACCGACAAAGGTTTTGTACGTTTAGGATATTGGGACAATGAGCGATTCGTTATTGAATGCTCTGTACTGAAAGCTCCGGACTTAAGTCCGGTAAAGATAAAAATGAAAGAATTGGCAACACAACTACATGCCGAAAAGCAAGAGTTATTACGTGACTCGTTTATTCTCAGCGGTCCACATTATGAAAATGGAAAGCGGATAGAAGGATACCGTTATTACGCCAAATACGTACGCAACCGAAAATTATGGTTTTCGTATACACTTTTTTATCCGGAATCATGCCACTCCTCTCTTACACGCATTTTCCGCCAAATAGACCAATGGGAAGTATAATAAAAAACATCCGGCATAAAGCTTTAAACGTATATTGCTTTTATGCCGGATGTAATATTTTTAGGAAAAGAGATGTCTTTCTCTAGCTTTCCATTAGCTTATTGATGTTGTTCGCGTAACAAATCGTTTACAGTCTTTACCGGATTGAATGTGCTCAATGGAACTTCTACAAAGATTGTACTCCAGTCGCTCATAGAACCATTCCACAATCCCGGCAATTCCAAAGCTTTCAAATCTTTACCATTCTTCGATTTATAAGAGATAAATCCTGTAGCCTTATCTACATACTGTAACAAATTGAATTTATTTCCCTTATAGTCGCGTACAGCACAAACCAAATCTACCGGATTGAAGTGTGTACCCTTTTCGAACATAGCCTTCTTTTCCGGATCATTCATATCAATCTGAGAACTTTCCAAAATCTGAAGCGAAACAGTTCCGTCAGGATTATAAGCAAGGAACGGACCACCGCCCGGCTCACCTACATTCTTCACCATACCGCAAACACGCATCGGACGGTTCAGTTTCTTACGCAGGTAAATAACCAAATCGGCATCTTCCAAATCCTTGATATCGCTCTTGCGACAACGTAACTGCTGCTGAACGAAACGGATAATTGTTTCCAGCTGATCATGGCTGTAATGACCACTATCCAGCAATTCCAAATAATCGAAAGCCTGTTTCTGCAAAGTAACCAGCACACCGGCAAGCAGTTTTTTATAAGTTACAGTATCGTCTTTCAAACGGTCGGGTACGACATTATCAATATTCTTGATAAATACGATATCAGCATCCAGATCGTTCAGATTTTCAATCAAAGCACCATGACCTCCCGGACGGAAAAGTAATTTGCCATTATCACGGAACGGCTTGTTTTCCATATCAGCGGCAATGGTATCAGTACTTGCCTTTTGTTCGGAAAAGCTGATATTATATTCCACACCATATTTCTGGGTATATTCGGCAGCTTTAGCATCTACCAGTTTCTGGAATAAAGCACGATGTTCACCCGATACAGTAAAGTGCACATTCACTTTTCCGGTCTTTCCGGCAGCATACAATGCTCCTTCTACCAGATGTTCTTCCAACGGGGTACGTACGCCATCAGCATAACGGTGGAATTTCAGCAAACCTTTCGGCAGAGAACCATAATTCAACCCTGCAGATTCCAGCAAGTTAGCTACTACAGCCTTATAATTATGTTCCGACAAAAGAGCCTCAATATCCTTACCTGTATTATCCAGGCAAGCAGCATTCAAATCATTATAAAAAGCAAAACTATGAATATGATCGAAAAATTTCTTTTCAAAACTTGTAGTAGGCACGTCATAATCAGCACCCAAGAATTCGAACAAGTTTTTAAACATACGGCTTGCCGCTCCAGAAGCTGGCACAAACTTCACGATTTTCTTATCAGAGTCTTTATAAGCATCCCATGCTGCCAGATATTTTTTCTGGGCATCAGCATCGGCAATCATAATACCATTATTGTCTACAGATGCAGCCGCAGCCAGTTGCAAATAAGGGAATCCCTTTTCAAAGCAAGCCAGTTGCTCTTCAATCTGCTTCTCAGTAATACCTTTCTTTGCCAGTAATTCTTTGTCTTCGTGTGTTAACATATTGTGATAAATTTAAGTGATAAATATTCGTTTACAAATTGAATCCACCTCAAAAGTATAAAAAAACCATCAAGTTTGTAACAATAAAGGAAGAAAAAAACTATCTTTACCCACAGAAGCTGGCTGGAATACTTCTTTTTTATCCATTTAATTAAAAAAGGATTTCAATTTGCAACAAACAGGTTCTCAACAAAACTAGAAAGACTATGGATGAACAAGTTTTTTTTACACCGGACGAACATAAACAGCTAATAGCGCTATACAAAAGACTACTGCAACTATCAGGAGACACTCTGCAAAAAAACGACTGCTGCAATCTGAAAAAACATTTGGTTAAAGTCATGTCGGCGGGAAGCATACCTCGTAATGCCTTTGGTATGAATCCGATTATAAAAGACATGCAGACAGCTGTTATTGTAGCAGAAGAAATCGGTATGAGACGTGCCTCTATCCTAGGCATCATGTTGCATGAATCCGTGAAATATAATCTGTGTACATTAGAGTCAGTCAAACAAATGTATGGCGAGGATGTAGCTGGGATCATACACGGGCTGGTAAAGATAAATGAACTTTATGCCAAAAGTCCGACCATAGAATCAGAGAACTTCCGCAATCTGCTGCTCTCATTTGCCGAAGACATGCGAGTTATCCTTATTATGATAGCCGACCGTGTAAACTTGATGCGCCAAATCAAAGACTGTTCGAATGAAGAGGCCAGATTACAAGTTTCGAACGAAGCTGCCTACCTGTATGCCCCATTGGCTCATAAACTGGGACTATACAAACTGAAATCGGAACTGGAAGACTTGTCACTGAAATATACTCAACATGATGTATATTACCACATTAAGGATAAGCTGAATGCCACAAAGGCTGCCCGCGACCGATATATTGATGCTTTTATCGAACCGGCAAAAAAGAAACTGGAAGAGACAGGACTGAAATTCCATATCAAAGGGCGTACCAAATCCATACATTCCATTTATCAGAAAATGAAAAAGCAGGGATGCCCGTTCGAAGGTGTGTATGATTTGTTTGCTATCCGAATCATACTTGACTCTCCGATTGATAAGGAAAAACAAGAATGCTGGCAGGCCTATTCTATCGTAACAGATATGTATCTGCCCAATCCGAAACGTTTGCGCGACTGGCTGTCTGTGCCTAAAAGTAATGGCTACGAATCATTACATATAACTGTCATGGGGCCTGAAGGTAAATGGGTAGAAGTACAGATTCGTACCGAACGTATGGATGAGATAGCCGAAAAAGGACTTGCTGCTCACTGGAGATATAAGGGTATCAAAGGGGAAAGTGGTCTGGACGAATGGCTGAACTCTATTCGCGAAACACTGGAAAATGCAGACAGTGACCTGGAGGCTATGGATCAGTTCAAACTGGATTTATATAAAGATGAAGTTTTTGTTTTCACTCCTAAAGGGGATTTATATAAACTGCCGCAAGGGGCTACTGTGCTTGACTTTGCTTTTGCAATCCATACCAATTTGGGATGCCGATGTATCGGTGCCAGAGTGAATGGAAGAAATGTGCAGCTGAAACAAACGCTCAACAGTGGCGACCAGGTAGAAATAACCACTTCAAACACACAAACTCCGAAGCGTGACTGGCTGAACTTTGTAACTACGTCGAAAGCAAAGACTAAAATCCGGCAGGCACTGAAAGAACTAGTAGCACGGCAGACTGAATTTGCTAAGGAAACACTGGAACGTAAATTCAAGAACCGCAAACTGGAATATGATGAAGCTATCCTGATGCGCCTTATCAAGAAACTGGGATTTAAGACTGTGACAGACTTTTACCAGAGTATTGCCAACGAAACGATGGAAATAAACGGCATTATCGACCGATATGTCGAAATGCAACGTAAGGAAACCGAACAACGGGAAGAAATAAGCTACCGAAGCGCTGAAGGTTTCAACATACAACAGACAACAGAAGGAAAAGATTACTACAAAGATGATGTATTGGTTATAGACCAGAATCTGAAAGGACTTGACTTCAACTTGGCTAAATGTTGTAATCCGATTTACGGAGATGATGTATTTGGTTTCGTGACAATATCAGGAGGAATCAAGATACACCGTTGTGACTGCCCGAATGCAAAAGAGATGAAAGCTCGTTTCCCCTACCGCATAGTCCGTGCACGATGGGCAGGAAAAAGCCAGGGCAAGCAATATCCCATCACACTCCGTATTGTGGGACACGATGATATAGGTATCGTAACAAACATTACTTCCATCATCAATAAAGAGGATAATATTCTGTTACGTTCTATCAGCATCGACTCACACGACGGACTCTTTTCGGGAATGCTTACAGTCATGGTAGATGATACCTCAAAACTGGAATCACTCATCAAAAAAATAAAGACTGTAAAAGGGGTGAAACAAGTAAACCGTGGATAATCATTTCTGCCTCCTTTTCAGCCTTTAAAAAACATGCCCAAGTTATGCACAAAACTTGGGCATATTTTCATAAATTTATCGAGATTTTTTTTTATTTTCTGTACAAACTTTCTGAACATGTATACAACTATTTTTAGTTCATCAGCATACAAGTCCAGAATCCTACTCTTCTTTTCTTCATTACCCAGGCGTAACAAATGTTAATAAACCCAATTATGGCATATGAAATACAAAGAAAATCAATATCTTTAGGGCGTTTTTTTAAAATCTGAAGAAAAATGAAAAAAACTATCTTAACCACATTACTTTTAGTTGTGGCAGTACTGATGGTCATCGCTCAGGGTACAGCCGAAATCAAGTTCGAAAAGACAACACATAACTTTGGAGCTTTTTCCGAAAATAACCCTAAAGTCACTTGCAAATTCAAATTCACCAATACAGGAAATGGTCCGCTGGTAATTCATCAAGCTATCGCATCATGCGGATGTACAGTACCACAATATCCTAAAGAACCAATCAAGGCTGGTGAAAGCGGAGAAATAACAGTTACTTACAACGGAGCCGGAAAATTTCCCGGTCATTTCCGCAAGTCGATTACATTGCGCACCAATGCCAAACAAGAGGTGGTACGTCTTTACATCGAAGGTGATATGACACCTAAAGGTTCAGAACCTCAACAGAACTAAAAGACAATAAACGCACAATAAAAAACATCCGGTTAGATCTTGTACACATAGATTTAGCCGGATGTTTTTTATTTACACTTGCACTATCCGATGGATTTAGTACTTTTGTATACACATTTAAAACAAGCGACAATTCTAAAAACACACAAATCTATGAAAAATCTAATTCTCACAGTCATTGCTGTATGCAGTCTCAATACCATACAGGCACAAGAAATAAGTTACAAAAAGTGGGTAAAAGAAGCTCCTCGGCTGGAAGACTCTTTTTTCACTACTCCCAAAGCAAAAGAAGTGGCAGAAACAGTTCTTTTATACCAGCAACCAACAGGCGGATGGCCCAAAAACATTAATTTTTTTCAGACACCCGACAACAAAGAAAAAGCTTTGGAAATCAAAAATGACGTCAATGCCAGTACGATTGACAATGGAGCCACCACAACAGAAATAATCTATCTTTCCAGATTATACAACGCCACTCACGACGAAACATATAAAGAAGCGGCTATACGTGGACTGGACTATCTGTTCGAAGCTCAATACGAAAACGGTGGGTGGCCTCAGTTTTATCCGCGTCCCAAAGGATATTATGTTCAAATAACTTACAACGATAACGCCATGATAAATGTAATGAATCTGCTTCGCGATGTAAGTAACGGAAAATCCCTTTTCACCTACCTGCCAGAATCAACCCGCCAAAAAGCTCAGAAAGCAATAGATAAAGGAGTAGAATGTATACTCAAAACACAGGTTAAACAGCATGGTAAACTTACCGTTTGGTGCGCACAGCACGACCGTGAAACATTTGCTCCGGCAAAAGCGCGAGCTTATGAGCTTCCGTCACTGAGCGGAGCAGAATCGGCTAATATCGTAATTTATTTAATGCAGCTTCCTAATCCTTCAGCAGAGGTTATTCAAAGTATAGAATCAGCAGTAAAATGGTTCAAAGATTCAGAGATAAAAGGCATTAAAATAGAATCCTTCATCAATAAGGATGGAAAGAAAGACCGCCGTGTAGCACCATGTGAAGACTGTAAGCCAATGTGGGCAAGATTTTATGAACTAGAAACTAACCGTCCTTTTTTCTGCGACCGGGATGGTATAAAGCGCTATCATCTGTCTGAAATCGGCTATGAGCGTCGTAATGGATACAGCTGGCTGAACCGATCTGGAGAAAATGTTTATAAAGAATATGCTCAATGGCAAAAAAGAATAAGAAAATAAGACAGTCTGAAATATAACGCACATAGAAATAAACTGAGTATTTTCTGAAATTACAGAAAGCCAAAAGGCTCTATCAGTTCCCCACTTGTTAGAATGATAGAGCCTTTTATAAAAACGCAATACTTCGGTAAAAATTTACCGAAGTATTGCCATAAGCTTCTTCTTTTTAAAAGTTTCAATTATAAAACAAATATATTGCTCTTTTGCTGCATACATATCATTTAAAAAAGTATAAAAGCCTGATAAAAAATCTTTTCACATTTATAATTAGTATCTTTAGAGAAACACAAAGCAATCTTTACATGTATAACCTAAAAATCTCTAATTATGAATAACATAACAGACATCACCATCCTGATAGCCGTCATCGCACTGGTCATGTGCCCCGTAGTCCTACTCGTATTGAAAACAATGAATATCCGGAAGAAACGTCTGGAACATTTAGAACGTATGACAAAGACAGAGCTAGAGAGCATAAGTACACAAGAACTTGTTATCAGCGTGCTGAAAACAATCGGCTGCCAGCCTAAAATAAACAATGAAGGACATGTTACATTTAAATATCAGGGAGATGATTTTTATATCGCTGCCGAAGAGGAAAACCGTTTCATCATGATATGGAATCCTTGGTGGGAATCAATCAATACTGACAACGAGGTTTTTCCTTACCTGAAAGAAATCATCAATCTAGTCAATGTCAATTCATTGGTTACAACAGTTTTTATAGTAGATGAAGATGAAAAGACCGTAGGAATCCATTCACACTGCCACACTTTTTTCTCACCCAACGAAGGTGAACTGGAAGACCACTTGAAAATGTTGCTCGACTATTTCTTCGACACCCACAATGCTATAAAAGAATACATAAATCAACTGGGCAATACTGCCGTAGCAGAAGAAGAAAAGAAAGAACGGGTAAAGGTAAAAGGATTTGCCGCATACAAAGAAAATACAGTTCCTATCGAGACAAAAACAGAATAAGCTCGCAAAAAATACGTAAATTTGCGGCATGAAACGAGTTTTAGAAGAAAATAAAGGAATCCCAGCATCACTATTGTGGATGCTGGCTATTATTGCGGGAATATCCGTTGCCAATCTGTATTATAACCAACCATTGCTAAATAAAATAAGTGAGGACTTACGGGTTTCTGAGTTTACAGCGAACCTGATTCCAATGACTACCCAAATCGGTTATGCGCTTGGATTGTTATTCATTATTCCCCTTGGAGATTTATATAAACGCCGTAACATCATTGTTATCAACTTCCTTTTACTTTCCGTAAGCATGCTGGGATTTGCTGTAGCCCAAAACATTTATTTTGTTTTACTGGCTTCGCTGATTACGGGCATCTGCTCTGTCATGCCACAGATTTTCATTCCGATAGCAGCACAGTTTTCACAGCCGGAAAAGAAAGCACAAAATGTAGGAGTTCTGGTAAGCGGACTGCTAACAGGAATCCTTGGCTCGCGGGTTGTAAGTGGTATTGTGGGAGAATACTGGGGATGGAGAACCATTTTTTACATTGCTTCTGTATTAATGCTTATCTGCATATTCGTTATTGTCCGCATATTGCCTGACATGCCTTCTAACTATAAAGGTACTTACACCGGACTAATGAAATCTGTATTTACTTTGGTAAAGGAAAATGCTACACTGCGACTGGTTTCTCTACGTGCCGGAATCTGTTTTGGATGTTTTCTTACTTTATGGGCATGCCTGGCCTTTAAAATGAGCGGAGCTCCTTTCTACGCCGGAAACAATGTCATAGGTATGCTTGGTTTATGTGGTATTGCCGGAGCTATGACTGCTTCCTTTGTCGGTAAGTTTGTACGTATACTGGGAATTAGAATGTTCAATTACATAGGTTGCAGCATCATGATTCTCTCATGGCTTATCCTCTATTTTTTTCAGGACAGCTATATCGGAATCATAGCCGGTATTATTCTGATTGATATCGGTATGCAGTGTGTACAGATAAGCAATCAGACTTGTGCATTGTCGCTCGTTCCACAAGCCTCGAACAGAGTCAATACTATTTTCATGACAACATATTTTCTGGGAGGATCACTTGGAACATTCCTTGCCGGTACATTCTGGCACCAGTTTGGATGGGCTGGAGTTACAGGTGTAGGTATCTGTCTGGCAAGTTGTTCATTACTGATTACTGCCTTTTCTAAACATTAATTCATTTCCACTGCCATGAATAAGCTTCAGATTTATACCAACGACTGGCTGAAAATACATCCATATACAGCCGTACAACCTTCAGACAGTTATTTTGTAAACCTGTCGAACAAACTATATAGTGCTTGTACATTAACCACACTACCGGATATTTTCCGTAAAAAATTAAGTATGTACATTGCTGCCTATCTGGAAGATCAGATATCAGAATTAGGATTATGGCAAAGTTTTACAGCCGAACACAAACGTTTGTACGGCAAGTATCTTCCCTTTTACCCTACAAACTCCAATTACGTAGCTGATGAAATAAACGAGGAAGATATCCGTTTTATCATTTGGAATACATGGCAGAAAGCAGCTTCTCTGCACGAAAAGACATATATAAATCCCAATGAACACGCTATTGAAGAACAGGCAGGAATCTTTTACGGAATCTTGGAGGAAGCTTATGAAAATGCTCCCGAAAATGAATCCTTAAATCATTATTTCGACCATCCGGGCACCGCTGTAGAAGCAGACCATAAACTGACATGGCTATTCGGACATAGTTACCTGACAGAGCCTTCGATGCTACCTTATATCGAACAAATTGCCCCAAATGACCGTTTTATTGTACCCGTCGGTCCACTGGCATTGTTCCTGCATGAATGGATTTCCCTGCTTACAACGTCAGATGCCTGGAAACAAATAAACGGACTCTTTACCGGTAACCCTGAAATTCCACAAGAAATTCAGGACAAGAATCGGGAAATATACCGTAATTTTATTGAAGGTACAGATGGCAAGAGAATTGTTTATCTGAACGGTTACACCGAACTACGCCGCTTTCTGGTAAATGTTCTCAAATGGCAGGATGATGACAACCATACTCTCCCTCAAATGAAAGAATATAAAAATTTCATTTTAATGACAGAACCAGAAAAAGGAGTATTGCTTGCGAAAGATATCTGTGAATATATTGCTGATCGGGAAAACCCACTTTATGACAGCGAAAAAGCACAAGCAAATGCTTTCCGGATACTTACAGAAGAAATGCTTTGTCCACCCGACCTATTGATATACTGCATAAACAACAAACTTATTCCCGACGCACAACTACCCGACGGAACAGAAAAAGAACTGGTACAGCAGAACGCAGACTTCATAGCCAGACATTCTTTATTATATTATTATCGGGGAGATTAATCTCAATTGTATAATAAAAACAGAGAGGTGAAAATATCTTTTTCAAGATTCCTTTCACCTCTCTGTTTTATATAAATCTAATCAGTCTTATTAAAATTCGATTACCAATGACTGACGAGCAGACAAAGTAAGATTCTCTGTAAAATCAATTTTCTTACCTGTTGAAACAATCTTTCCTTCCTTAGATTCTTTTGTCAAAGCTTGATAATGACTACTTGGCAGAACTTGCTCTCTATCCGTACTGTTCAAGACAATCATTTCTGTTTTACCTTCACTTGTACGAGCATACAAATATATTCCTTGTTCCGGAATATGATACTTTACAGTTTTGTTTTCTGACATCTTGTTAAGTTTTTTAGTTTTGCCCGCAAAGATAAAATTTAATGAAGCATTTATAAAAATAGAAATAGTTAAAAATCAAGTATTAGCACATTTTACTTGATTTAAATCAAGGTAGATATTTACAACTAATTATTACTCAATATTTTACAAGTAACAAATCAGAAATACGGTCGTAATCTTTAAGGGCACATTCTAAAGAATGAAGATTTAACGTTTTTATTAATTCTTAACTCACTTGGAGTAGCAATATAACGGTTTCTTTTTTCGGTGCAATTTGTTCCCGTTGTCTTATTTCTATTTTTAGCTTCTTCTTTAAGTTCCAACAAAAGTACTACAATTTATTCTATTCATCATTCTTTATTTTTGGTGGATTATCGTTGTTGTAGTATTTTTTCACAAAGAGTTTGATGGAACTCTCCCAATATTCTAATAGTTTTACACCTGTATAGCTATTAGATCTTAAAATAACAAAGCAACCGATGGAGTTGTTTTCCATCGATTGCCTCATAAAGTATAAAGTTTTCATTTGATGTTAGTACCATCCTTAAAAGCTTTGCCGACAATATTGCCAAGTACACGATAAGAACGAGAAACCGAATCATAGGATATAGGTTGTAACTTATTGAAATCTACCTTTCCTTGCCCATCCAAAACTGTATCATCTGCCAACACATTGACAACCTCTCCTACAACGTGCATTCCACCCAATGCTTCCTGCATTTCAGTGACCTTGCATTCAAGTGTCAAAGGATATTCATTAATGATAGGAGCATTCACAAATCCACTTTGCGAAACGTGTACTTTGGCTTTCTCGATTTTATTTTCCTTGCATCCGGACACAAGTCCAAAATAGTCTGACAATACCAGTGTATCTGTAGTGGCTATACTCAAGGTGAACGCTTTGGTATGTTTCAGATTTTCTGTTGTCTTGTGATTAAGTGATAGATTCAACGCTACATGATGATAGCCACACTGACCGCCCCATGCCACATTCATAGCATTGGGGATTCCGTTTTCATCATAAGTCGCAACAATCAGTACAGGCAGCGGAGTAACTATGGGAGTATTTCCTAAATTCTTTTTCATATTCATCTCCTCCATTCCATAAACATACGAGTGGTTTCCGCATCGTGATGGTCAAAGAACAGGCTCTTGCCCGTGTCAAGAGTAGCGATCGTGGCCATATCCTCATCGGAAAGTGAGAAGTCGAAGATTGTCAAGTTCTGCTGCATTCGTTCAATATGAGTAGATTTGGGGATGATGATGACGCCACGCTGAATAAGCCAACGCAGAGCGACTTGTGCTACACTCTTGCCGTATTTTGCCCCAATTGCAGCTAAATGAGCATTAGTAAAAAGACTATTACGTCCTTCGGCAAATGGTCCCCATGACATAATGTGCGTACCGAACTCCTCCATAATTCTTTGAGGTTCAATTTGCTGGTCAAAGACATGGGTTTCCACTTGGTTGACAGCTGGAACAATCTCCATATTGCTGGCAATATCGATAAAATGGTCGGGGTAAAAATTACTCACACCAATAGCACGGAGTTTTCCTGCTTTATATGCTTCTTCAAGTGCCCAGTATGCTCCGTAACGGTCGCAGAAAGGCTGGTGCAGAAGCATCAGGTCAATATAGTCTGTCTGTAATTTGCGCAGACTCTCGTCAATGGATGCTTTGGCTTTCTCATAGCCATAGTTGGAAATCCATACTTTTGACACAAGGAATATATCCTTACGGTCAATACCACTTTTGCGAACAGCATTGCCAACACCTTCTTCATTATGATAAGCTTGCGCCGTATCAATCATCCGATAACCCACATTAAGTGCATCACTTACACAACGCTCGCACTCGGCAGGCGATATTTGATAGACGCCGTAACCCATCTGAGGCATTTCGACGCCGTTGTTTAATGTTACTGTATTCATTGTTTTATCCATCTTTTAATTTCTTCCGGTTTAGCTGGCAATCGAAGTCCTTTTCTGATTCTCAAAGCCGGATATCCTTTCTTCAATGTAGCATCGGCTTCAGACATCGGGCTTTCGTAAGAAGTACAAAAAGGAAGTATGACTTTGCCTTTCAGTTGCTCACCATATTTATCAAGGAAAGTCCGGATGACTGCTGGTTCTTCGTGCCACCAAATGGGAAAACCAAGAAACATGGTATCAACTTCAGCAAAGTCTATATTTACCGGTTGGATAGCCGGACGAAGCGAACGGTTGAGATGTTCCTGCGTACAACGGGACTGTTCGTTTGTCCAATTAACATCTTCTGAAGAATAGGGATGTTCAGGCAGAAGCCTTATCATCCGGGCACCCATCACTTCTGCAACCTGTTTAGCCGCAAGTTCGGTGTTGCCTGAATGTGTGAAATACACAATTACTGATTCCATATTGTCATTAGTTTTGGTTTGAGCTTGTACCATATTGCATGACATCGCTATAACGGCTGCCATTGCGAGAATGTTCTTTAAATACTTTTTCATACGCAAATTATTTTTTTGTTTTTATACTAATCTGGACGCAAAGTTAAAGATGTCCATTCATTCTGACAGTATCAAAAATACGGCATGAATTACCATTTTTTTCGGAAATCGACATTAACTTCAATATTTTAAATGTCGGATGAATATAAAAACCGAAATAAGTGTAGTTTCCACCGAATTTCTTGTAAAGCCAGCACGAAAGGTTTTCTCTACCTTTACAAAGTCGGATACAGATGCGTCACTCAACAAGAATAAACGTTTTTTCAATATGTCGTTCAAAAAAAAGAACAGACTTATCTTGAAAAATGCAGTTTCCGACAAAGAATAAGCCAGAGTAAGGACGCATAAAAGAAAATAGCAATGAAAGATTTTGTTTTTAGAAATGATACCAAACTGTTCTTCCGTAACGATATTCGGGAGACAGTTCGTGAAATAACGAGGGGACACAAAGTGATGTTCGTCTATGGTAGTGGCTCTGTCAAGCAGAATGGTTGCCACACCGACATTGTACAAACGCTGACAGAAGCTGAGATTCCTTTTGTGGAATATGGTAATTCTTCCCGAGAGTTTGCCAATATCGAAAAGGGTATTCATTTTGCAAAAGCAAATGATGTGACAATGATTATAGGTGCTGGTGGCGCCAGCGTGATGGACAGTGCCAAACTGATGGCTCTTGGTTTCTACCACAAGGCAGAACTTTGGGATTATCTGAAAGGCAAATCACCCTACGGACTGGAAAGACTTCCGTTGGTTCTTATTCCGACCTATCCATCCAGCGGATCTGAGAACGGACTGGGTGCGGTGTCGGTCGATTCAAGAACCGGAGATTTTGGAACGGCTTATGGCATTCCTGCAAACTATGCCCTGCTTTGCCCCAAATATTCATTGACATTGGACAAGGAAATGACTACCTATACCGGATTGGTGACACTCGTACAACTCTCTGCCTGCATTTTAGGAGATAAGAACAAGATGTCGTATGATGCCGGAATCTCCTATATAAGAAATGTGTTTGAAGCGACTCGAACCTTACAACATCATCCTGAAGACATTGATGCGAGGGGTATTATTCTGATGGGTGCTTCACTTTCCACTTCTTCCCGTCTTGGAATTGGCAAGGAAGAACCGTTTGCCTATGATATTTATGAACTGGAGTTTCTACCGGAAGTTTTGTTTGGCAGTTCCTATCGCCGTAGCCTCACATCCGTTTTTCCCCGATTCTTACAGGCAATGGGGAAACATCATATAGAAGATATTCGGAATTATTATCGGGATGCATTCGGTTTCGACGGTTCTATTGAAGAATCTACACAAAAGCTGATGAAACTCTTCGCTGAATGGGGCATACCGATGTATTATGAAGGAACTGTCAGCCGTGAAAAGGTTGATTCCATCCCTTGCCAAACCGAACTTAGCAAGGAAGAGGTATTCGATATAATGCAAGCATTAATTCACTAAAAAAGAAAAGAGCGATTATGTACTATAGAACATTGGGACTTGGCGGTCTGCGTGTCTCTGCCGTAGGGCTGGGCTGTATGGATATGAGCCACGCCTACGGTGCGCCTGCCGACAAACATGAAATGACAGAACTCCTTGCCGATGCTGTAGAAATAGGCTACACATTCTTTGATACCGCCGAGGTGTATGGCACACCCGACTGTCCGCACCATAACGAAGAATTATTGGGAGAAGCCTTGCGTCCGTATCGTGACCGTATCGTTATTGCCACCAAATTCGGACTGACGTTTGATAATCCCGAAGCCGCAGGGCTTCACGCACTTATACCCGATGCACGACCGGAGGTCATCCGTCGTTCAGTAGAAGGTTCGCTCCGTCGCCTACGCACAGACCATATAGACCTTTACTACCAGCATCGTATAGACCCGTCCGTAGAGCCAGAAACAGTGGCGGAAGTTATGGCAGACCTTATCCGCGAGGGGAAAATTCTGCATTGGGGAATTTCGGAGGCGACTGAAGGATACCTGCGTCGTGCCCATCGTGTCTGCCCCGTAACGGCAATACAGAATCGCTTCTCGATGATGGCACGCTGGCATGAGTCGTTGCTGCCCGTCTGTGAAGAACTCTGCATAGGCTTCGTGGCACACTCGCCGCTTGCCAACGGCTTGATGACCAACTGTTATACCGCGAATACAAAGTTCGATCCTGCTACCGACTTCCGTGCTTCAATGCCGCAATATCGCCCTGAGAGTTTCGAGAAGAACCGTGAGCTGTTCTCCCTATTCGAACGGTTGGCGGACGAACACCACGCCACCGCTTCACAAATCTCGTTGGCTTGGATGATGAACAAGCGTCTTTCCGTTGTTCCCATACCAGGTACACGCCATTTGTGCCGCCTGAAAGAGAACATCGGTGCTACAGACATTTATCTGACCGAAGAGGAAGTGAAAGCTATCGATACGGCTCTCGGTTGTATGAAGATGAGCGAAGTATTTGGAGGGTCACCGATAAAGAAATAACCGGATAGTACAAAAACAAATAAAGATGAAAAAAATAATAACAACTGTGTTGTGCGCGGCAACGACCATGTTCAACACATTAAACTCACAGGAAATAATGAAAGAGAACAATGTTTTCACTGTGGCCGACATGTCACATTTCAAGAGCCACAACAGTAACCCGTGGGGATTGGTCTATGCCGATGCCATTACGGAAAACAAAGAAGGAGAAGTAAGCATCCAACCCATCACCTATGAACTGAACGGACTGAAAATATCCGCCAATGTCTATATGCCTGCCGGCTATGACAAGACAAAAAAATATCCGGCACTTGTAGTGGCACATCCTAATGGAGGCGTAAAGGAGCAGGTTGCCGGGTTTTACAGCCAACGTATGGCAGAAGCCGGTTACATCTGTCTTGCGTTCGATGCGGCGTATCAAGGAGCCAGTGAGGGCAAACCACGTAATACAGACAAACCTGCGTACCGTATAGAAGACATTCATCGTGCAGCCGATATTTTGCTGCAATATCCCGGCGTGGATGTCAACCGTGTTGGTATTCTCGGCATTTGTGGCGGTGGCGGTTATACATTAGCTGCAGCACAAACCGACAAGCGTTTCAAGGCGGTAGCCACGCTTAGTATGTTCAATAGCGGTTTGGTTCGCCGCAATGGTTTCCTTGATTCGCAAATTAATACCGTGCAGGAACGTTTGGCTGACGCTTGTGCCGCTCGCCAAAAAGAAGCGGAAGGTGCGGAGCCGGAATATGTGGGCGACATGAGCGGCATGACACCAGAACAGGCTGCCCGACTGCCGTTCGACCTTTACCGCGACGGTTACGAGTATTACCTTCAAAGTCACGCGCACCCCAATTCAACTTTCCGTTACACAAAGAGCAGCCTTATGGATTTGATGGCATTCGATGCCAGTGAAGGGATGTTTCTTATCAACCAACCGCTCTTGATGATTGCCGGAAGTATCGCCGACACGTTCTACATGACTGAACAATGCTACAGTAAGGCGACTGGTACAGAATGCAAGGAGCTGTTCCTCATTCCCGGTGCAACGCATATCAAGACTTACTATGTGCCGGAATATGTCAACCAAGCGGTCGCCAAGCTGGTAGAGTTCTTCAATAATAGCCTGTGATACTCACAAATTAATGGAAACCAGACCGATGAAACTGCCTGTATATTATTGTGTAGTATAGAGGAAATTTCGGTATTTCTTTATATTTTTGCTTAAAGAAAGCATTTTGTATGGAAGAATGGAAAGATATAATCGTTGCTGATTCGCTTGGCATAGTAAAAACGGATATTGAAGAACAATATCTGTCGCACCTGCTTTGCTTGGGTGGTACATGCCGTTTCTTCTTTAACGGGCAAGAGTTCGAGTTGCGTGAAGGCGACCTCTGCATTATCCGACGTCGTTCACTGGTGGAAAAAATACGCCCGTCTGCCGACTTCCGGTGCAAAATCATTTACGCCAAACCTGGCTTCATCGAGTTGAGTACGCCGCAAAGCAACTATGCTATGAAAGGGCAGCTTTCCCTTTTCAATAATCCGGTCATTCACCTCATACCCGAACAGCAGATTCTCTGCCGTCGTAATTTCGATATTCTGGAACAGCGTGTAAATAATACAGAACACTTGTTTTACCGTGAAACGTTGATTAACGCCATGCAAACTGCAATACTTGATTTTTTCGATTTTCATGCCCGTATCTATGGCAACACGGACATCTCCATGCAGAACGCTTCCATCATGAGTCGCTTCCTCACGATGCTGGAAGAAGGAACATATCGTGAGCATCGGGAGGTGAGTTATTATGCAGACCGTCTGTGCGTTACCGCAAAATACTTGTCCGAAGTGACGAAAAAAGTAAGCGGATATGCCGCCAACTATTGGATAAACCGTTATACAATACTCGATATTTCCCGGCAATTGCGCGACAAATCGCTGACTTTCGTGCAAATATCCGATATGTTCGGTTTCTCATCACCTGCCTATTTCAGCCGCTATGTACAGCAGAATTTGGGTGTCAAGCCATCAGATTATAGGGAGTAACTTAATTCCCCATATTTAAGTCTATCAGAATCGGTAAAAATTGTAGTTTTTACCGATTCTTTTATATCGTCTGTTTAATGCAGCATCACTATATTTGCGGTAATTTAATTAATAATCAGAGTAATATGAAATTATTGATCATTACGACATTCATGCTGCTGGCTCTAACGGTCGGAGTGAATGCACAGAAGCAGCAGAGAGTTTTCACCACCGAAGAACAGGTGATAGTTGATTTATCGAACAACAAATGGGATTGGATGGCAGAGAAGAACGTGGATAAGTTGGCGGAGCTGTTTCATGAGAACTCTCAATTCGTCCACATGGGAGGTTATTGGGGCAAGCAACAGGAATTGGAAACTATTCGCACAGGTGGCATTTGGTATAAGAAAGCCGAGATACACGATGTGCAGGTGAAGTTTGCTGCAGGAACAGCAACTGTTTACAGCCGGATTCATCTAAACTCGGTAGTTGGTGGCAATTCCGTGCGTTTCCCTTTCATTGTTACGGAAGTGTATGTTATGGAAAATGGTAAATGGCAACTCTCTTCGCTTGCCTTTACAAAAACTTTAGGTGAATAATCTGATTGAAAACACGTATGAATATTAAAGAATTATTTTTTATAACTATGATGTCCATATCATCTGTCGCGACATATGCACAAAGCTTGGCAGAGTCCTTCCGTCAGCCCTATCCGCTTGGCGACAAACTATCTCCGAATCCGAATTTCACGGGTGAGGTATGGCTTGCACCTTTGAGTGAGCAGAAAGAGTTGAATGTCCCTATGGCAAATGTGACCTTCGAGCCGGGTTGTCGCAACAGCTGGCATTCGCACAAGGCAGGACAATTACTGATAGCCACTGCAGGCATTGGTTACTATCAAGAGAAAGGAAAATCGGCCCGCCGTCTCTTTCCGGGTGATATTGTGGAAATTGCTCCTGATGTGGTGCATTGGCACGGAGCAGCTCCCGACAGCTGGTTTGCGCACATCGCCATTACCACCAATCCGCAGGACAATGCGGCCGTATGGCTTTCTCCGGTAAGCGATGTGCAGTATAGGGAAGCAACGAATGAAGCGGAAGCTCGCTATGCCGAAGCGAATAAAGTGCTCACCTCGCGTGAGCAAGCAATCGTCGCTGTCGCATCCTATACGGGAAAAGGTGACTTGGAACATTTGAAGGTCGCTTTCGTACGGGCATTGAAGGCCGGCATGACCATCAACGAGGTAAATGAAGTATTGATTCACGCATACGCCTACTGTGGATTTCCACGTAGTTTGCGAGCCATTCAAACTTTCATACAGGTAGTTGACGAGCATAAGGCAAACGGTATAAATGATAAGGTCGGCAGGGAAGCATCCATCATTACGAACAGCGGAAACCGCTATGAGCGTGGCCGTGACGTGCTTGCTGAAATATCGGGCGTGCCTGCCGATGCTCCGAAAGGCGGATATGCCCTGTTTGCCCCAGTCATTGAGCGGTTTCTTAAAGAGCATCTTTTTGCCGACCTTTTCGAGCGTGATTTGCTGACGTATCGGGAAAGGGAACTTGCCACGGTGTCTATTCTTGCTGGAGTGGGTGGCGTGGAGCCTATGTTCAAGAGCCATGCGGCGATATGCCTGCATCTTGGGATTATGCCGGAACAACTTTCGGCATTGCTAAATATTGTGGAAACGAATCTTGGCAAGAATTACTCTGAGCCGCTTCGTATAGTGTTGAACCAATTGATAGAAAAGAAATGAAGAGGATATTATTTTCAGTATTGTCGCTTTTGATTATAACGATAGCAGGAGCGCAAGAGCCAATCCCTATACTCAAACAAGGACATTTCTCGGTAGGAGGTACGACCACACAACGACCGGGAATTTATGACAACAGTAAATTTGTCGGATGGGCTGAACAGGAAGAAACGGGGCAAAGTTATCGTGCCGACCATGCTTTTGTGGATTATCAGATCCCTGCGAGCAACAAACCACTTCCGCTGGTCTATGTGCATGGATATGGGGGTTCTGGCATCTGTTGGCAAATGACACCCGATGGCAGGGAAGGGTTTGCCACCTTGATGTTACGGCGTGGTTGGAGCAGTTATGTCATGGATTTACCCGGACGCGGACGTGCAGGAAAAACGACGGCAACCGCAACGGTCAAACCCGTAGCCAATGAAATGTTCTGGTTCGATATATGGCGCATCGGCATTTGGCCGAATTATAACAAAGGAGTACAATTCCCAAAAGATTCTACATCACTTTCACAGTTTTTCCGCGAAATGACTCCTGACATCAGCGACCACAAACAGGATGTTCCCTCACTTGGTGCATTGTCAAAACGTATTGGCGATCATATCCTTGTTACCCACTCTGCTGGTGGCTTCCCAGGCTGGATGTCTGCCATGCTGAACCCGGAGGTTAAGGCTGTGGTCTCATATGAGCCCGGTGGCTTTGTGTTTCCAGAGGGCGAAGTGCCGGAACGTATTGATGGACTGACTGGTGGTGTTGTTGGGATACCAGTTTTGCCGGAACAATTCAAACGTTTAACGGAAATACCCATTGTCCTCTATTTTGGTGACTATATTCCTGAAACCCCTACTAAGAATCTTGGCGATGAGAACTGGCGTGTACGTCTACAAATGGCACGTAAATTCGTGGAAACCATCAACCGGCACGGAGGGAATGCTACATTAGTAGAACTTCCCAAAATCGGCATCTATGGTAATACGCATTTTCTGATGCAAGATTTGAATAATAACGAGCTGGCAGAATTGCTTGATAAATGGTTAACGCAACAAAATTTATAAATAAGTGCTTAGTATATGTCAATTTTTAAAAATTAACCGATAACACATTAATTGTCAGGCAATTATATTTACAAAAGACCTTAAAATTTCGTAGCTTTAAGGTAGTTAACTCCCACATTAATACCATGTTACGAAACTCTAAGATTCGCTACAAAAGTAGTGATTTATTCTCAATATTGAGAGAACATTTTGTAAAAGATATGAATTTGGCAAGGATAAAGGCAATGAATATGATGATATACGCTCTCTGCAAGGTGCAGAGAATAGCATATACGAAGCTAGCAGCGGCATTCGATAATGAAGCCGAGGCTTGTTCCTCATTGCGCAGGATCCAGCGACTTATTGCTG
>ENA-ORLY01000430-ORLY01000430.1-human-gut-metagenome-genome-assembly--contig:-NODE-430-length-59387-cov-23.450801_pt1 | contig 59387 bp, 42 predicted proteins | sample MGYA00243071_ERZ508832 | MGnify/ENA primary metagenome ERZ508832 (study PRJEB26277, sample SAMN04329777) | human gut metagenome | biome: human-associated habitat | host: Homo sapiens | place: USA... | reverse complement strand
TAACTATAATGGTATAGCTTTTTTAGTGCTATCTTATGTTATCCGTCACTTCCGATTTTAAACATAGGAACTATTTTATGATATCCTGTTTTGTGAAAATGTTACTGCTGCTTGCTTTACACTCAAGGAAGTTGATTTTTATTTTGAAGAAAAATGTATCTTTGCCAAAGCCTGAATTGAAAATAATAAGAAATGTACTTCAGAATGAAAATTACTATGAGAATACATGCTCTATGTTTTATACTGGGAATAATCTTGTCTGCAACGTCTATAAGAGCTGAAGAAGAAAGACTATGGCAACTGCATGCTGTTGATATTCAAGCTCCATATGCTCCTGCTCCTATGGCAAACGGATGCATAGGTATTCTTCCTCAAAAAGAACCTTTCGCTGTAGAGCATGTTATGTTGAATCATGTATTCGATGCTGCATCTCCTCATATTGTTAGTCGAGTAATGAGAGGAATTAATCCGTTTTGTCTTTCTATGAAAATAGACAATAAAAAAGTTGATACTTCAAATATCTCTGACTGGCAACAAACGATAGATATGCGCCGTGCTGTACATCAAACAAGTTTCCATACCTTAGAAAAAGCAGATGTATCTTATGAGTTGTGTGCTTTACGCAATTTGCCTTATGCCGGTTTAATTCGTGTGACTGTTCAGGCATGTAAGGATATGTTGTTGGAAGTCCGTTCAGGAATGGGTATTCCAGACGATTATTCGCAATCTTCAATTCGGTATCGTGAAATGGAAGCTGATGGAAATCGTATGTACATGCTTGAATCGGATGCAACTTCTCGGCTCGGATACCGTCGGGTAGCTTCTACTTCTTCTTTTCTTTTCAATGGTGAACAGATAAAGCCTATGTATGATGAAGCTACTCGGGAATTGTTTTTTTCAATTCAGCTAAAAAAGGGAGAAACATTTTGTTTCTCTTTAGTAGGAAGCGTATGTTCATCACGTGATTTTTTTGATCCCTATAATGAAGCAGAGCGGCAGGTAATTTATGCAGTGCATGAGGGAGAAGAAGCATTGATGCAGGCACATTATCGTCTTTGGGATGAACTATGGCAAGGTGATATACGTATTGAAGGAGATGATGACGCACAGCGTATCGTAAGATTTGCCTTATTTAATTTATATTCTTCTTGTCGTGGAGGTAGTCGCTTAAGTATCCCTCCTATGGGATTATCGTTGCAGGGATATAATGGACATATCTTTTGGGATACAGAATTGTGGATGTATCCCCCTATGCTTCTGTTGAATCAGGATATAGCCCGGTCAATGCTTGATTATCGCTTTGACCGTCTTCCTGCTGCTCGTAAAAAAGCATTGGCATATGGTTATCGGGGAGCAATGTTCCCGTGGGAGAGTGATGATTCTGGTGAAGAAGCTACGCCTACTCATGCATTGACCGGTCCGTTTGAACATCATATTACAGCCGACATAGGAATTGCCTGCTGGAATTATTATTGTGTAACTCGTGATATGCGTTGGCTGCAACGTGAAGGTTATCCGCTGCTCAAAGAAATAGCAGACTTTTGGACAAGTCGTGTTACTCGCAATCAGGATGGTTCATATTCAATTCATAACGTGACCGGAGCTGATGAATATGCAAACGGTGTTACAGATAATGCGTTTACAAACGGTGCAGCGTCACTTGCGCTTAAGTATGCTTGTCAGGCTGCTGAGATTTGTGGAGAAAAGGTTCCGGAAATATGGCAGGAGATTGGAGAAAATATCCGCATATTACAATTCGAAAATGGTGTGACACGTGAGCATTCCACTTATAAAGGCGAAATGATCAAACAAGCAGATGCAAATCTGCTAGCTTATCCACTAGGGTTGATAACTGATGAATACAGACAGAGACAAGATCTGGAATATTATGCCGAGCGTATAGACCAAAAAGATGGACCGGCTATGTCGTACTCTGTTTATTGCGTACAGTATGCTCGTATGGGAGACGCAGATAAAGCATACGAGATGTTTCGTCGTTGTTATGAGCCCAACCTGAGAAAGCCTTTTGGAGTTATTTCGGAAACTCCTACAAGTAACAATCCTTATTTTATGACTGGAGCAGGAGGTTTATTGCAGACTGTATTGAATGGCTTTTGTGGACTCCAGATTACGGATGAAGGAATCGTCCAGCTTCCGTCAGCGCTTCCTTCTCACTGGAAACGGGTAACTGTTACAGGTGTAGGTTCTGATAAAAAGACTTATGTAAGAGAAAGGTAGTATGATGTATGTGATGGAGGAGCAATTAATCAAAAAACTTCGTAAGGGTGATGAAAAAGCATTCCGTTTGCTTTATGATCGTCACTACGTATTGCTGTGCCGTTTTGCCAATCAGATTTTAAATAATGCAGCTTTAGCAGAAGAAGTTGTAGATGATGTTATTTTTTATTTATGGGAACATCGGAGTGAAGTTGAGATTCGTTATTCTATCCGTGCTTATTTAATGCGTGCCGTACGTAACCGTTGTCTGAATGAACTACAATCGCAAAGTCATCGTGAAGAACTTCATCTTTCTTCTTTTTTGTCACCGGAAAGTATGGATTTTTTAGACTTTCTGTTTGTTGATGATAAACAGCCGTTAGGTATGCTTTTAGAACAAGAACTGGAAGATGAACTGAAGCGTAGTATAGACGAACTACCATTGGAGTGTCGAAGAGTATTTTATAAGAGTCGTTTTGAACAAAAAAAGTATGAAGAAATAGCCGACGAACTTGGTATATCTGTTAATACTGTCAAGTACCATATAAAAAATGCATTGGCTTTTCTCCAAAAGCGTTTGGGGAATTATTTGAAGTTACTTATCATATATATTTTCATGAGTGCATAAATTTATTTAACTATTCCCTTTTTTTAATGTATTTGGTTGTAATTTAATATATTACCAGTGTTGTTTAGTTCAGATTATGGAAAAATCTCTGAATAAAAACAAGTAAAATTTAATCAGAATTAAAAAAATGTCTTTTTGGGACTACCCTTTAATTCTGATTTTTTGTCTTTATAGTAAAAGGACCTTTTTAGAATATGAAAACAGAGAAAAATAACGATATAGATTTGCTTATTACCCAGTACCTATCCGGTAAATTAGATAAGGAGGCGTTTGCGCAGTTAAAGGACTGGGCTTCTGAATCAGAAGAAAATCGTATTTATGTAAAAAATAAAGTTGAAATATGGTTTTCTTCCTGTATTGCGGATGAAACTTGTGTTTTTGATAAGGATAAAGCATTTGAATTGTTTCAAAAGCGTATAAATAAAGCTAAACGTTCTAATGAGCAAATGCGAAGACTGTCTTGGAAGACATGGGTACGTGTAGCAGCGGTTATTTTAATCATGCTGTTGCCTTTTGCCGGATACTGGCAAGGAAAAGAGTCTGTAAAGCAAACTTTTGCTGATATTGTAGTTGAAGCTCCACTGGGAGCTCGTACCAAACTATATCTTCCGGATGGAACATTGGTGTGGTTGAATGCAGGTTCGAAGATTGTTTATTCACAAGGTTTTGGAGTAGATGACCGCCGATTGAAAATGGAAGGTGAAGGGTATTTTGAAGTAACTCGTAACCCCGATATTCCATTTGAGGTAAAGACAAAGGAAGTTAATCTGAAGGTCTTAGGAACAAAATTTAATTTTCGTAACTATCCAGATGATGATGAAGCTATTGTGAACCTCATGGAAGGAAAAGTAGCCCTGCATAATGAGATAAAATGTATGCCTGAGCTTTATTTGAAACCAGATGAAAAAATGGTGATGAACAAGGCAACAGGTGAAATGAAAAAAACAAGTACGAAAGCCAAACGTTCTAATACGTGGATTAATGATGAATTGTTTTTTGATGAATTACCTCTTAAACACATAGCCAAACGTTTAATGCGCAGTTATGGGGTTGAAATAATTGTTGCAGACTCCTTGCAAGATAAACGTTTTTATGGAGTATTTAAAGTACAAGGAAATACTATAAAAGATGTGCTTGATGCCATGGCGTCTACGAATCAAATGAAATATCGTTATGAGAATGGAAAATATATATTATATCGATAATCTTAAACTATACAATTAATATGAAGCAGGCAGGAACAAGTTAAATTGGTTTATTTATGAAGTAAACCTTTGTAATCTATCTAAGTAGAATTTTATAAAACTTAAATCTTTAATTATGAGGAACTTTAGTAAGGCTATACTTGTAGCCTCGGCAGCGCTTTGCCTAAATTTATCGGCTTTTTCACAAAATGTTTCCTTTTCTGTTCAGAACGTAACAGTAAAGGAAGCTATGGAACAATTGAAAAAGACTTCTGGTTATTCTTTCGTGTTCTCATCATCAGATGTAGATACAAGCAAAAAAGTATCGGTATCTGGTCAGAACTCTTCTATTCAGGATATTATTCAGCAAATCCTTCAAGGGCAGAATGGATTGGATTATGAAATTCAGGGGAAGAAAATTATTGTAAAACGACAGCTAACAGGGACTTCTAATTCTCATAATAAGAAAAAAGTGACTGTGAAAGGCAAGGTCTTGGATGTAAATGGTGAACCGATCATTGGAGCTGCTGTTAAAGAAGTTGGAACGACTAATGGTACAGTAACAGATTTTGATGGGAATTTCTCCTTCGAAGCGGATGTCCAAGGTACATTGGAGGTTTCTTATGTTGGGTATAAAATAAAAAAGCTAAAGATAGAAGCAGACCAAATGTTGGCTGTAACGATGGAGGAAGATGCCGAATTACTAGATGAGGTGGTGGTTATTGGGTATGGAACAATGAAAAGAAGTGATTTAACAGGAGCGGTAACATCTATTAAAACAGCTGATATAACAGCAACTCCTACAACAAATGCACTGAAGTCGTTGCAGGGGAAAGTTGCAGGTTTGGATATTACTCAGTCAAGCGGTCAGCCGGGAGCCACAGCATCATTGACAATGCGTGGAAATCGTTCCTTAAATGCAGATAATCAACCTCTAGTATTGGTCGATGGAATAGACTATGGTTCTTTTGTAGATATAAATCCTACAGATATTGAATCAATAGAAGTTTTAAAAGATATTTCTTCTACGGCTATTTATGGAACGAAAGGTGCTAATGGCGTTATTTTGATTACTACTAAATCTGGCGCAAAAGGACAAAAAACAAGAATTGATGTAAATGCTTATATTTCTATTAAAAATAAAGCTAAATACCCTCGTATGATGAACGGGCTAGAATATGCACAATTAAAAAGAGAGGCATATCGAACGACTAATGCTGCTAATCCTGATGAATATATGGATGATGCTTTAATTTTTAATGCAGAGGAACTTGAGTATTTGGAAAAAGGCTATTGGGTTGATTGGCAAGATTTATTATTGGGAACAGGTATTACTCAGAATTATGAAATTAGTATGTCTGGAGGTACAGAGAATACTTCTTATTCTATGTCCTTTGGTTATCAGAATGATCATGGATTATTAAAGAACGATATTCTTAGGCGTTATAATGGTCGTATTAGTTTAGATCATCAAATTAATTCTATTTTAAATGTTGGAGTAAATATTTCATATACGTTTAAAAATCAGGATAAGCGTCAGAATCCTTTGAATTTAGCTAATAAAATTCCTTGTATAGGACGTGCCTATGATGATGAAGGTAATTTTATATTAAATCCTGCTCCTGGTAATAGTTCATCCTTCAGCCCTTTATGCGATGAACAACCAGGTGCTTATGAGGATAATATTCGTTCAAAAAGAATGTTTGCTTCTGGATATTTGAATGCAAATATATTAAAGGGATTAACTTTTAAGTCAACAATAGGACTAGATATAAATGATAGCCGCGAAGGTATTTATAAAGATAGAAATACAATTGGTGAAGGTTATTTGGGTCAAAAATCAACTTCTTCTATTCAATCAGATAATGATTATCGCTATACATGGGAGAATATATTAAACTATACAACAATTTTGGAAAAACATGGTTTAACGGCTATGATAGGTAGTAGTACAACAGCTTCTAATAGCGAAACTGTTTTAGCAAGTGGAGCAAATCAAGCTTCCGCTTTAACATCTTTTCATGACTTAGGTGCCAATGCCGATTCAAAGGAAATCTCAAGTGGGTTAATTGAAACAAAGATGGTTTCTTTTTTTGGACGTTTAAATTATAAGTTCAATGAAAAATATATATTTCAAGCTTCTTTACGAGCTGATGGTTCTTCTGTTTTAGCAGAAGGGCATAAATGGGGATATTTTCCATCTGTTTCTGGTGCCTGGCGTATATCAGAAGAGAATTTTATGAAGAACCAAAATTTTATTTCTAATTTAAAATTACGTTTAAGTTGGGGAATAGCAGGAAATAGTGCTATTGATGCTTACGCTACATTAGGAGGTCTTTCTCAATCTGTTTATGCTTTTGGCAATACTGTAATGTATGGATATTATCCTAGTGCAATTCCTAATGAAGAATTGACGTGGGAAAAAACAGCTACATGGAATTTGGGGATTGACTTTGCTTTTTGGGAGAATCGTATTTCTGGTTCTGTTGATCTATACAAGTCTAATACAACAGATTTACTTCTACCTAGCTTACTTCCAAGTTCTACAGGATATAGTTCTATAATGCAAAATGTTGGTAAGACAGAAAATAAGGGATTTGAAATTACCATGAATACAATATGGTTTCAAGGAGAAAATTTTTCTTGGAATACGGATTGGACTTATAGTTTAAACCGTGAAAAAATTAAAGAGTTAAATAAAGGTGTAACTAGAGATGAAGGAAATTTGTGGTTTGTGGGTTCACCTACTCAAGTGTTTTATGATTATAAAAAAATAGGAATTTGGCAATTAGGTGAAGAGGACGCTGCAAAATCTTTTGGGGGATTCAAGCCTGGAGATATAAAAGTCGCTGATATGTCTCCTAAGGGATCTGAGGGAGAAGGAGTATTTTCAACAGATGATAGGATTATATTTTCACGTGTACCTAAATATACTTTTGGTGTAACTAATAATATCACATTTAAAGATTTTGACTTAATGTTTTTTATTTATGGACGTGTAGGACAATATGTAAAGGACTCTTATACTCAGTTATATAAGCCAAGTGCTTTGGAAAATAGTGCTCCTGTTAATTATTGGACACCAGAAAATCCAAGTAATGAATATCCTCGTCCTAATAGCAGTTACTCAACAAACAATTATTTATTACAATCTTCTTTAGCTTATAGAAAGGCATCTTTTGTTAAAATTCGTGATATAACATTAGGTTATACATTACCTAAGAAGTGGATATCAAGAGCTAAGATTCAAAGGTTACGCATATATTGTACATTAAATAACTTTATTACATTTACCAAATTTCCTAATTATGATCCAGAAAGTGATGGTAGCATGGACTTCCCTTTGACTAAACAAGTATTATTTGGCATTAATTTAGGAATATGATTAAAAAAAGAAATTATGAAATCACTATATTATTATCTAGCATTAGGTTGTTTTTGTTTATCGACTGTAAGTTGTGAAGACTTTTTAAAAGAAACTAATAAAAGTGGGTTAACAGCTGATCCATTTTTTACAACAAAAACAGGGGTGGAGAGTTCTTTGAATGCTTGTTATTCAGGAGCAAGAACTTTTTATGGTCAAGAAGATGGATTTGGAATGACCGAAACTGGAACTGATTTGTTTTTACGTGGTGGTGATAATAAAGCAAATCAGTTGGCTGATTATACGATTGATTTAAATGGCTCTCAAGGGACTATTAGTAATGTATGGAAAAACCTATATTTATCGCTAAGTGCTTGTAATGAAACTCTTTCTTTATTACCTAGTCCTACCTTATCTGAAGCGGAGAATTTGTCTTATGAAGGACAGGCTAGATTTTGGAGAGCTTTCTATTTATGGTTGATAGTTGAAAATTGGGGAGATGTTGTTTTATATACGGAACCTGTTGTTGGAGCCGTAACTGAAGCTCATCGTTCTTCTGTAGATGATTTTTATAAAGTAATATTTGATGATTTGCAATTTTCAGTAGATAATTTGTCAGAAGGTAAATCTATTGATGGAAGAATTACCCAAGATGTAGCGAAAGCTTTTAAGGCGAGAGTTTGTTTAACTAGAGCTTGTGAAACAAAAAATATGAGCCTATATAATGAGGCAAGAACTTTAGCTATGGATTTGATTGGCAGTACTCGCTATTCGTTATATGATAATTATGCAGATATGTGGGATATTGCGAATTGTGATGGCGGAATTAATACAGAAGCTGTTTTTTCTGTAAATTTTACAAATTCAGAATTGGCAAATAGTAATTTTGATGCTACAGCGACGGGATGTGGTAACTCTGGTATTGTTTGTTTTGTTATGAAATATGATAAAGAAGCAGGTATGGAGCGTGATGTCTTGAACGCTCGTCCTTTTCAACGTTATATGCCTTCTAAACATTTATTACAATTATTCGATGAGAATATAGATCAGAGGTATCATGTGACTTTTAAAGATGTTTGGATAGCTAATAAGAACCCATTATCTGAAGCAGATTTAGCAACATATCCTAATATGACTGTAGGAGATACTGCTGTTTATATAATGAAAAATGTCGCTACATCAGCAGAAAAAAGATGGGCATCTACGCGTTATCGGTTGTTAGATATAAATGATGTTTATACAGAGAATGGTTCTCCTATATTACGTTCTCAATATGTTGAAATGCATAAATTTGCAGATCCAACAGCTGCATTTAACCAGTCTTGGTGTCAACGTGATGCTTTTGTAATTCGTCTACCTGAATTATATTTTATAGCAGTTGAGGCTTTAATGCAAACAGATAAAAAAGCTGCGACCGATTTAATGAATGAGTTTTTGCGTAAACGTGCTATTCCAGGGAAAGAAAATGAAATGCAGATATCGGAGAATGAGTTAACTATTGACTTCTTATTAGAAGAACGAGCACGTGAATTATGTGGTGAGCAAATTCGTTGGTTTGATTTAAAACGTACCAATAAATTAATTGAATACGTCAGACTATATAATATGGATGCAAAAGATAATATTCAGGATTATCATATGTTACGTCCTATTCCACAAAGTCAATTGGATGCTATTACTAATAAAGAAGAATTTAAGCAAAATCCAGGATATACTAAATAGGTTATGAAATATATTGTAAATATTATTAGCATATTATTAGGTTGCTGCATCTCAGCTACAGCTCAAACTTTCAATGCATTAAAGTGGAATCAGAATACTGCTTACCACTCATATTTAATGCGAGATGTACACCAACAGTTTTTAGATCGGAAAATTGATTTAGAAAAAGCAATAACATCGAAGAAAGCAGTACAGAAGTATCTGAGTGAATGCATTCAAAGATACGAAAGTATTATCGGTGAATTCCCTGAAAGGGGAGAATTGAACGCTAGAGTCGTAGGTACGGTAAAGGGAACCGGATATATAATTGAAAAAATTGTATTTCAAAGTTTGCCAGGACGCTATGTAACAGCTAATCTTTATTTACCGAATAATGGAAAGAAAATATATCCAGCTTCACTTGAACTCTGCGGACATTCATTCCATGGAAAAGGACCGGATTCGGATGCCGCAATATTTATGGCAGTAAATGGTATCGCAGTTATGGTAGTCGATCCTTTCGGACAAGGTGAACGTCTGCAATTGATTGACGAATCCGGCAAACCATTGACACGAGGAGCTACAACTGAGCATACACTGCTGAATGCTGGATTGAATTTAGTGGGGACTAGTTTGGCTGCTCAAGAGTTTTGGGATAATTCGAGGGCACTCGACTATCTGATGACACGGAATGATATCGACAAGGAGCATATAGGAGTGTATGGTTGCTCTGGTGGAGGTACACAGACTGCTTACTTTCTAGGAATGGACAAAAGAGTAAAAGTAGCAGCAATTTGCAGCTTCTTCTCCACACGAGAAAGGACACTTGAATTACAAGGTCCATCAGATGGTTGCCAGCATATTCCATACGAGGGACGTGAAAGGTTGGAAGTTCCTGATTTTGCCATGATGATAGCTCCCAAACCTTTATTGATTCTAAGTGGAAAATATGATTTTGTCGATTTATGGGGAGCGCAACAAGGATTCAAGGAATTGAAGTCCGTTTACCAGGCATTGGGATGTGCTGATCGGGTAGATATGTTGATCGTTGAAACTGGGCATGGGCTTTGGCCGGAAAAACAGCAAAGATTGGTACGGTGGTTTAAACAATGGTTGCAGGATGATACACAATCTAAGATTATACCGGTACCTAAAGATAAGTGGACATTGGAGCAAACGTTGTGTACCACAAAAGGACAAGTAAATATTTCATATTCTGATGCGGTCAGTCTAATGGAAGAAGAATTGGCATTAGTAGACCGATGGCAAAAAGACCGTCAAGATTTTGTTAAAAAGGGGCATAGGTTGGCAGAAGAAAAGGTTTTGCAGTTATTAGGATTGAACAAGTTGCCCCCAAAAAATATTCTCGCAGAACTTAGCGGACATGAATCTCTCCGTGAGTATGAGCAGTACAAATTCCAGTTGATTCGTGATGGAGAAATGCCTGTACCATGTGTCGTCTTGGTTCCGGAAACTGTTACATCCGATTCTCCTATAGAGATTCATCTTTGTGCAGAAGGGAAGGAACGATTTTTAAGTGAATACACTAACTATTCAGCAACCCTTACAGATGGAAAGATTATCATTGCTGTTGATTTTCGCGGACTGGGTGAAACAGCCGATCCGGCTTTATATTCTGATGCCAAATATTGGAACTTTGAATATCGTAATGCTATGACTAGTATGCACGTCGGACGACCAATTATGGGACAGCGTGTGATGGATTTTCTGACTCTGCTTGATTTCTGTTCGGAGAATGAAATGTTAAAGGAGCATACCATCAAGGTATATGCATCGGGTGTTTATGGTCCAGTAGCGATACATGCAGCATTTTTGGACAAGCGGATTTCGGAGGTTTCCATTTCACGCTCTCTAAAGAGCTGGAGAAGCTATATTGAGAATCCATTGCAGCGGGATATGTATTCGAATGTATTATATGGTGTATTACGTTATTATGATTTGCCAGATTTGATTAAATTGACGTCTGGTTCTGTAAAGTATGCCGACTGATATTATTGTTAATCTAAATATGAGAAAAACATGAAAAGGATTTTGATATTCATGACACTATGTTGTGTCTGGATAGGTATTTTTGCAGTAGGGTCCTATTCTCGGAAAGGGAATAGGCTGATCTTTACGTTGGCAAAGGAAAAGGTTCGTATGGACTTTTGTGCAGATGGAATGTTTCGTGTGTACCATAGTGTGGATGGGAATTTTGCTCCTGATGAACAATGGATGGTAAGGAATTATGATTTTTCACCAGTAGATTATACGGTGTCCGAAGAGACTGATGCATGGATAATTACCACTGGGGTCTTACAGATTCGAGCAATGAAGTCACCTTTTTACCTGATTGTATCCGATAAGAATGGAAAGGTGCTGTATACCGAGAAGGATGAACAGCGCTTCTTTCCAGATTCTGTCCGCACTTCAGTAGTCATGCAGCCGGATGAACACTTCTTCGGTTTTGGTGAACGGATGGACTTTATGGACCAACGTGGACGGAAAGTTTATCTGAATGTAGAATTAGGTAGTGGACCTCGTCCGGCGGTAGGAGGAAAAGACATTCTGCGGGCCAACTATTGTCCGGTACCGTTTATGATGAGCACACGTGGATACGGCATATTTTTCCATACGGCTTATCCTACAGAATGGAACATGGGATGGGACTGTTCCGACTCTTATTCGTTTAAAGCTTTTGGCGGAGACTTGGACTATTATTTTATTTATGGTCCTGATTTCTATACAATGGTTGACCACTATACCGATCTTACCGGAAAAGCTCCGATGCTTCCTCGGTTTGCGATGGGATTGCATTTGGGTACATATTCCGGAGGTACTTGGAAAAATGAACAGATGACATCTGATACCTATCCACCAACTTTATGTAAGCGGATGAGACAAGAAGGGATTCCATTTGACCTGCTTTGGTTGGATTCTACATGGCGCTTCTTTAATACTACTTTCGGCAATGGAGGGTGTACATTTGAATGGCGTGAAACTTTCAAGAGTCCGAAAGCGATGTTCGACAGCTGCTATGCGCAGAATGTACAGATGGTAGGATTACATGTACGTTCTATCTTGGATAACGGACCGAGGTATAAATTGTTGGATCAAGCACGTGGAACTGGTTATGTACTCTATCCGAATGCACAAAGTGAGGGACAGGTAGATTTTTTCAATCCCAAAGCGGTAGATTGGTGGTGGAAGAATGGAGTGATGAAAGTTGCCGATTTAGGATGTAAGTTTGTGAAAACAGATGTAGGAAGTAGCTTGCGTCTGAAAGAAGGAATGAAAGGTTGTGACGGAATGGACGGATCCGCATTGCATAATCTGTATCCGTTAGCTTATGCCGAAGCTCCCTTTTTGAAATTTAAAGAGTTGAACAATATGCGTGGACTGACACATACACGCGAAGGTTACGCAGGAATTCAACGCTATCCATACATTTGGGCAGGAGACTGGGGAACTGAATGGCAATGGTTTGAACCGGTGATTCGTGCTGGACTGAATATCGGAATGAGTGGAGTGGGAAACTGGACACATTGTATGGGTGGTTTTGAACAATACTCGGCATACGATACAGAACTGTATATGCGTTGGGTACAGTTTGGTATGTTTTCTCCCATTGCCATGCTTTTCGGTATGGATCATCCACGGTATCATGAACCATGGACATATGGAGAAAAGGCCATGAAAAACTTTATTAAGTATGATGAATTGCGTTATTCGCTAATTCCCTATATTTACACCAATGCCTATCGTCTGCATGAATCTGCACGGCCGATAATGACTCCACTGGTAATGGATTATCCTCATGACGAAAACACATACAATCTGAGTCGTCAATATATGTTCGGTCCTTGGATGATGATTTGCCCGGTTACAATAAAGAATGCGTTAAGCCAGTGGGTCTACTTTCCGGGAGGAAAATGGTTTAATTATGAAACAGGCGAACGTTATGAAGGACGACAGTATAAATCGTTCCTGACTCCATTGGATGTCCTTCCTATCTATATCAAGGCAGGAGCCATTATCCCAATGCAGCCGGTTATGCAGTGGGTAGGCCAGAAACCAGTGGATGTACTGACACTGGATGTATATCCAGAAGGCGATTCTTCATTCGAAATGTATGAGGATGATGGATTGTCTACTGACTATGAAAAAGGTATTTTTGCTTTGACCCGTTTCAGTAGTTCATTAAAAGAAGGAAATTGGACTTTCCGTGCCGAAAAGCCACAAGGACGATTTGTCCCCGAAGAGCATCGCTATGCAGTAAAGGCTTACCTTGACTTTATACCTTCGCAAATTACAGAAAACGGAAAGCTCTTGATCAGGCTTTCTTCGGAAAAGGCCGTTCACACGCAGACCGGATGGTATTATGATATAACCAAGAAGCGTCTGTTTGTGAATATGGCTGGAAACAACCGACAAGAGGTAGAATTAATAGTTCGCTAAATGTTCACAAAGAAGACTATGAAAACAATACGTGTGTTATTAGGTTTGTTGGGAGGAGGATTGCTTTACAGTACTTCACTTCCGGCTGCCAAACGTGAAGTGATAGGGCTGTCGGAATATTCGTGGAGTATCACGTTGGATCAGAAGGCGGAATGGAGAAACGAGAAGTTGTTTCTTCCTCCAACAAACATTTCACAGGTCCCGGTACGCATCCCTACTGGAGGATGGAAGTTGCTTGATACACCTAACAAGACCGAAGTACATCTCCCAGCTACGGTAGAAGAATATTTATGGGGGCACAACGGACAAACTTATGGAGTGACGGGTAACTATGTAGGAGTATCTTGGTTTCATACCAAGGTCAATGTTCCCGCTGACTGGGAAGGTAGACGGATGGCATTGAAGGTAGGAGCAGTTCGTTTCCGTGCCGAAATCTTTGTAAACCGCAAATTAGTGGCATACGACCTTGTCAATAGTACGCCATTCGAGGTAGACTTGTCGGAATATCTCCTCCCCGGTCAGGAGAGTGAAATAGCTTTCCGTATAACAGATCCAAACGGGAATTTCAACTGGAAAGATTCTCAAGTATATACATGGGGAGAATATTTTACGAATCCTTCACATGGATTCGGTGGTGTAACTGGAAAGTTAGATCTGATAGCAACTGATAAGGTATATATAGAAGATGTATTTGTGAAGAACCAGTCTAATCCCCGGAAAGTTGAAATAGAAGTAACACTTTCCAATGATACAGACGGACAGACTGTACAAAAGCCTTTATCATTTGAGATTAAGGAACATGGCACGGGACGTGTGGTCTATAGTAAACGGTTGGATAAATTGGAAGTCGCAAAGGAAGGACGTATCTATACGCTTCCAGTTACTTTGTCAGATGCCAAATTGTGGAGTGTAGAACATCCGAATCTGTATGACCTTTTTGTAACTTTAGGAGATGATACGGTGCAGAAACGTTTTGGGTTTCGTTGGTTCGAAGTGCGTGATGTGAAAGGCGATCGTCAGTTCTATCTGAATGGAAAACGAATCGTTCTGCGTACATCCATCTCTTGGGGCTTTTGGCCTTACAACGGAATCGCTCCTTCGGATGAAATGGCCTTACGTCAGATAAAGGCAGCCAAAGATTTGGGCCTGAATATGCTGAATTTTCATCGTACAATCGGTTCGGAAAATGTGCTTGACTATGCTGACGAACTGGGACTGCTCTATTTCGAAGAACCGGGAGGTAATCAATATCCTGTCAGCCTATTTCATGACGGTTCATATCAGACAGACTTCTATTTTGCCTATCGTAATGAGAAGCTGGCTCGTATGATTCGCCGCGACCGTAGTCATCCCTCGTTGGTGATTTATAATCTGCACAATGAGCGTGGTGCTGATCCGCAACGACAAGACTATGAACAAATGCGGATGGGACATCAGCTTGACCCGACCCGCATCATGACTTATAACTCGTGTAATGGGGAGAATCCGGAAAATGAATCGAATGCACATTTTAAACTGCATCTGATGCCCAATGACACAACGTTCTATGACTACGGATGGTATGACCGTCACCATGCGGGCGGACCAGGATGTTATCACGATAAACTGTATATGGGTAAAGACAATTACCACCGTTTCTCCAATCATAAGGATGAAATCGTATATTGGGGTGAAGACGGAGCTATCGGCACTCCTCCGCGTCTAGAATTAATACGGGAAGAATTATTGGCTTCGGGCAAGTCATCGAACTGGGAAGCGGAAGACTACCTGAGGTGGTACGATGTGTACGACCGTTTCCTGAAAGAAAAAGGGTTTACGGATGCTTTTCCTTCGGTTGATAGTCTGACCCGGCAGATGGGTAATGTTGCCTATTATTATCAAGGTCGTGTGATCGAGAATATACGAATTTCGAATACAGTAGATGCCTATGCTATCAATGGTTGGGAAAGTATGAAGCTGGAGAATCATTCTGGTATAGTAGACAATTTCCGTCATACGAAGGGAGATGTCAATCTGTTGGCCTATTATAACCGGCCATTGTATCTGGCGGTAAAGATGAACCGCAAGGTGCTTGCTGACTCTGATACGACAACGGTAGACGTGTATGTGGTGAATGAAGAGAATCTAAAAGGAAACTATACGCTCCATCTCTCATTGAAAGACACAGAAGGGAAAGTTGTCGAATCTTGTCAACGTAAGGTACGCGTTTCAGGAGGTATCGTATATGGAGAATGTCTTAGCACAGGGTGGAAGGTAGTACCGGGACAAGAAGGCTATATGCGCGTGGAGGCTTCACTTGAAAAAGGAGGAAAAGTGTTCGCATCGGGACATGATGATTTGTTTGCTGTGCGACTGAATACGGAAGGAGTTACGGCACGGGGTATGATAGCCGATACATCGGGAATACTTGGCGATTTTATGCAAACGATGGGATTTGATGTACCCGCTTACCATAAAGGAACTCCTGAAGGAGATTATCTGCTGGTAGGAGCTTACAAACCTCAACAATGGGGAAGTGGCATCAGCGACATCATGGAATGGGTATACAAGGGACATACGCTAATTATAGTGGATAACCCCGAAGAATGGGCCAACTTCCTGTCAGATAAAGAAGTGCTTGATTATCGTGGCTCAAAGGTACTGGGGAAAGCATGGTACGGAGGAAACTTTTTCAACCGCTGCCATCGTTTGTTTGACGGACTTCCTTCGGACTGTGTATTCAATTGGGAATACCAGTGTTTCGCTACCTATGACCGCAGGAGAATTGGCTTGCGATGTATAAATGGTGACATTCTGGTAGGCTGTGTATCCGATCATCGTAAGGAAGTTTATTCCGCTCTGACGGTAATACCAGCCGGACGCGGAAAGATTATTCTGACCACACTAGATATTCCGGCCTGCATTCGTGGAGTAAAACCTTATTCGAAGGAGGTTGACCTAGATGGTATGAATGAATCGATGAATACATTCGATGCTTCGTCTGATAATAAGGCCAATATTGTCGGGCAACAATTACTGTTGAACTTTTTGAAGGACGTTTATTGATGGTAAGAATTATATATTTTTTCTTAGAAGCGCAGCAGAATCCAGGTTATTAATTGTTTGTGCTTAAATAATCTTCTAAAGTATCTAAAAAAATCCTTCTCACATGTTTAAGAGATAACTTTTACAATGTGAGAAGGATTTTTTATCAGTTTACTTTTTTCAGTTGATAATTCAGGTTCGACTGACTTTTTTCCAGTTTATCATTCAGTAAGGTAAGAGTTCGATCATTTTCTACCAGGAAATTAAAGGTCTGCTTTTGGTCGTTTGTTATAAGTTGCCATACGGTAGCATTTTCATTTCCGGCCATACCACGTAAAGTGAAGCGTTTCCCCTCATAAGTAAATGTCTTATCTTTCCCGTTTTCGGCTTCTTTGTAAGTCAAAGCCAACGAAAATGTTCCGTCTCCGCTATGCTTTTTACTTTTGATGGTTAATGAATAGAATATCCCAGGACCGGAGGCGGCAGGAAGCAATCCTTCATAAGTAAGGGTTTGCATTGGACCTAGTTCATCTTTACTCTGAGTATAGATAAGTTTATTTCTTTGGCTGATAGTCCATATACCATCAATGAAACGCACATTTTTTGTATCATCATCTTCGATATTCCAAGCATATTTGCCTGTAGGTAATGTACGTCTTTCCAAGATTTCCTTAGGCTGTTCGTCAGAAAAGAATAGTTCTGCTAATGTCGAATCGGGGCTGAAAACAATAAAAGCCGATCGTTCACTTCCATCAGCCGCATCGACTCGTATTCCCTTCTCAAAAAGACGGATACAATCTTTCTGTACTTCGCTCCACGTATATCCGGCTGAAGCAAGACAACCATGCTCATCTCGGTCGTTTCCTACTGCTTGTGGGATATTCTTTAAAGAGTCACTATTGTTATCTGTTTCTTGCTTTTTTTGAGTATTGCAAGCAGCCAGCAATATAGCTAGACATATTGTAATTGTTGGTTTCATATTTTTTCTATTAATCATTAAAACTTTGTGCTTATATATAATTTATTCCCTGCGTTGTACGATACGTGAACCAGCTGGTACACTTTCCGTTACCCAAATGTTACCACCAATTGTTGCACCTTTACCAATGGTGATACGTCCTAAAATAGTTGCATTAGAATATACGATGACGTCATCTTCCAGAATAGGGTGGCGGGCAATACCCTTTATTGGGTTCCCGTTTTCATCGAGTGGGAAACTCTTGGCTCCCAATGTAACTCCTTGGTAGAGCTTTACATTATTACCAATGATACACGTGGCACCGATTACTACACCAGTACCGTGGTCGATAGTAAAATGATGTCCGATCTGTGCTCCCGGATGAATATCAATTCCGGTTTCCGAGTGAGCCATTTCGGTAATGATGCGGGGAATAAGCGGAACATTCAGTATATACAGTTCGTGTGCAATGCGATAATTGGTAATTGCACGGATAATAGGATAGCAACAGATGATTTCTCCAAAACAGGTAGCTGCTGGATCTCCGTAATATGCTGCTTCTACATCGGTAGCAAGAATACGTCGTATTTCAGGGAGTTTGCTGATAAAACGTGCTGCTATGGATGCAGCCGTATCTCGGTCAGGAATTTTCTTGATTACATTATCCGAAGGAGTATTCTCTAGTCCGAAACACAATCCAGCTTGTATTTGCTCTGTCAGCAAGCCAAAAAGTTCTTCTACATTTACTCCGATGTGGTAGTTGATAGTTCTTCGGTGGACGGTAGAGTTTCCGAAATAGCCAGGGAAAAGAATTTCTCGGGAGAGTTCTACAATTCGGCGCAGTGATTTCCCTGATGGAAGCGGATCGCCATCTTTATATTGATGAAACAAACCTTCGTACGAATGCTTGTCAGAAAGTTCGCTTACAGCTTGTGTCAGTGTATGTGTGTAATCGGATAGACTCATAGCTTTCTGTATTTGGTTGAAAAACAAAATTAGTCATTTTCATTAAGTCAATGAGGGAGAAGGTATGTTTTCGTCTTTATTTATGGATTATAATTGTATTTTTGCAAAAAAATACAGATAATATGGTAGTCAATAAGAAAAATCCTTTTGCTTGGAAAGCAAAGCAGACGGGGAAAAAGAAATCCAGCGGTAAGCGAGTAGGAAAATCAAAACCCGAAAAAGCAAATAATCAGTTGAACAGGAGGGTCAAGTGATAATCTTGTTATAATGACGAACAAATAATGCCTCCACCCAATACGACGTCATCGCGATAAAAAGCAGCGGCTTGTCCGGCTGCGATGGAAGTCAATGGCTCGTGTAGTTTGATATGCAGTTGTCCGTCGGGGGTAGGGATAACGGTACAACGGTTGGCCTGCTTGCGATAACGGATTTTTACGATGATTTCATCAGTTGTTTCAAATAAGGCAGAAGGATTCGTTACATGCCAGTCGGTGAGATACATTTCTGTTTGTCCCAGTGAGCAGAGCTGGTCACTGAGAATAATACTGTTGGTCTGAGGGATAATCTGTTTTACAAACAATGCTTTATTCAGATAGATTCCTAACCCCCTGCGTTGTCCGATGGTATAGAAAGGGTAGCCTTCGTGCTTTCCTAAGCAATTACCGGATTCATCATAAAAATTACCGGGCATGATAAGCTCTTTTTTTACATGCTCTTTTAGAAAACTGCGGTAGTCCATAGGGCAAAAGCATACTCCCAGACTGTCGCGCTTGTGAGCTGCTTTCAGGAAACCACGTTCAGCTGCAATTTCGCGTACCTTATTTTTGGTCAGTTTTCCCATGGGCAATAGCATACGTTGCAGTATGTCTTGAGGCAATCCCCACAAGAAAAATGACTGGTCTTTATCTACATCTGTTCCGGTTGTGATATGCCAATATCCGTCAATATTCCGTTTTTGTACATAATGTCCAGTAGCAAAATGATAGATGCCTTTTTCATCGGCTAGTTTCTTCAGTAACGGCCATTTCAGATAATTGTTGCAAAGGGTACAGGGAACAGGAGTACGTCCTGTCATATATTCATTGATGAAATAAGAAATGATTCGTTCACGGAACTCATTGCGTGCGTCATAGGTTATATGAGGAATGTGCAGACGTTCACATAATTCGCGTGCATCATCCAAGTATTCGGTATTGTTGTCTTTTTCATAGAAACGAAAAGTCACACCGGTTACTTCGTAGCCGGCATCTTGCAGGAGCAGGGCAGCTACTGAGCTATCTGTTCCTCCGCTCATACCTAACAGGACTTTGTTGTTTTCTTGCATATATTTTACGTATGGGCATAAAAAAAGGAGTACCGCTGTACTCCAACCTTTGTTAACCTTAAATCTAATACTATGAAAAACACAATGCAAAGATACGGACTTTCAGGATATCTGCAAATATTTGGACCGAAAAACTATGTTTTATAACATGATTTAAGAAATTGCTCACCTCTTCTATGTTTGTTAACTAAATCTCTTGCCTTAGTTTTTGACGAATATATATAGCTTTCCGTATTTGGTAAGGTATATAGGAAGCCTGTTTGTGAAAAAAAATATCCTCTGTTTCCTTATTATTTCTTTTTTCCGTACTTTTGTGACTTAACTAAAAGAGATTATTTATGGAAAATAAGCTGACTATTTATAATACACTTACCCGTCGTAAGGAACTTTTTGTTCCGTTGCATACTCCTCATGTGGGTATGTATGTGTGCGGGCCTACTGTTTACGGTGATGCTCATTTGGGACACGCTCGTCCGGCTATTACATTCGATATTCTTTTCCGTTACCTGACACATCTGGGTTACAAGGTACGTTATGTCCGTAATATTACTGATGTTGGACATTTGGAACATGATGCAGACGATGGTGAAGATAAGATTGCAAAGAAGGCACGTCTGGAACAGTTAGAGCCGATGGAAGTTGTTCAGTATTATCTGAACCGCTATCATAAGGCTATGGAAGCTTTGAATGTACTTCCTCCAAGCATTGAACCACATGCTTCAGGACATATCATCGAACAGATTCAGTTGGTAGAGGAGATTCTGAAGAATGGATACGCTTACGAAAGCCAGGGGTCTGTTTATTTTGATGTGGCAAAATATAACAAAGACCATCACTATGGAAAGCTTTCCGGACGTAATCTGGACGATGTTATCAATACTACCCGTGAACTTGACGGACAGCAGGAAAAACATAATCCTGCCGATTTCGCCCTTTGGAAATGTGCTCAGCCGGAACATATCATGCGTTGGCCGTCACCGTGGAGTAATGGCTTTCCGGGATGGCACTGTGAATGTACTGCTATGGGACGCAAGTATTTAGGAGAAAACTTCGATATTCACGGAGGAGGCATGGATTTGATTTTCCCGCATCATGAATGTGAGATTGCTCAAAGTGTAGCTTCTCAAGGACATGATATGGTACGTTACTGGATGCATAATAATATGATTACCATTAACGGTCAGAAGATGGGTAAGTCGCTTGGTAACTTTATTACGCTTGATGAATTCTTCACTGGTTCGAACAAGCTTCTTACTCAGGCTTATTCAGCAATGACAATCCGTTTCTTTATTCTTCAGGCACATTATCGTAGTACAGTTGATTTCAGTAATGAGGCTCTTCAGGCCGCAGAAAAAGGACTCGAACGTATGATGGAGGGTGTGAAGAACTTGGAACGTATTACTCCTTCGAAGACTACTTCGGGCATTGAACCGGCTGGATTGCGTGAGAAATGTTACGAAGCAATGAACGATGACTTGAATACACCGATTGTTATTTCTCATCTGTTCGACGCTATCCGTATGATTAATACTGTAATCGATAAGAAAGCTACTATCAGCGCCGACGACCTTGAAGAGTTGAAGAGTGTATTCCATACCTTTGTGTTCGATATTTTGGGATTGAAAGCTGAGGCTGAAAACAATGCGGCACGTGAGGAGGCTTTTGGCAAGGTGGTAGACATGCTTCTCGAACAGCGTATGCAGGCAAAAGCTAATAAAGATTGGGCTACCAGCGACAAAATTCGTGATACACTGGCTGCATTAGGCTTTGAAGTAAAAGATACAAAAGACGGATTTACCTGGAAATTGAACAAGTAAACCTGTATTTTTGAGTAATAGAATAAACGCGGATTTGTGCAGACTTTTATCTGCATGAATCCGCGTTGGCTTTTACAATACTGTAATGTTATAAATGAGTATCTATGGTAGGCTTGGGTAAGACTGTGAAAAACGTAATTCTTTTAAAGAATAAAGTGAAGAGTAAATGCATGAATAATTTCTTTGAAACCTGTGTTAGATAAGGTTTTAAAGTATGCTTAGCATTATTCTGAGATCATATTTATAAAGTATAGGAAAAAGAACAGCATCTTTTAGGAAATTCTTCTCGATCTTTTTTGAAAATTTGTACAGAATTTCTTAAGCTTTTCAGCATCTTTTTTTTAAAAGAAAGCTCGCCCTAAACAATGTCATCTATTTTTGAGATAACCTTGCTTAGGGCGAGTTAATATAATCTTGTGTCTGATATTTATTTTACAATGGAAGTCAACGGATGCTTATTTCCTTTAATATCGGTGAGGAATGCCTTGGCTGAACCAAAGTTCAGATACATATCCAGTCGGACTGGCAGATGGTTACGGTCGTCGGTTACATAAAAGGTGATAACCTCTTTTTCTTTGTTGTTTACATATTCTACCAGTGAGAAAACCAGACAACGATAAGTAACTCCTTGTTCAGAGGTGAAGTTTTCTTTTCCTCTATAAATCAAAGTCTGTTTTTCTATGGCGCGACCTGTTGCCATAGAGAATAGTATTTTTACTCCCGGTTTGTAATCCGATGGGTCGTATGAACGAGCTTGCAGCAAGATACTCAGCATGTCGTAAACACACACAGGCATTTCATCATGCTTTTTATCTGTCTTACCATATAAGGTACGTTGCTGGTCGACAATGCATTTCCCATTGCGGTAGCTGAAGTTCACTTCGTCTACAGTATAGCGTTTTCCTTCTTCTGCTCCTTTACGGAAATATAAAGGCTCCAACTGCTGTGTAGTAATACATGTTAATGTATCACGCATCTTGAAGAAAAAGTCTATTTTTTTATTTGTGTACGACTGCAAGTCTGTTTTCAGGCAAGGCTGACCTTTGTGTGTCGTTTCATTGACAGTCATTTTAGCCCAACCTGCATTTATCCAGATAAATTTCCAGTTGAATTTCAGTTCGTAACTTAGTGTTTCTCCCGGTTTAATTGCATCGTTTTCAGCGCCGCATTGTGCTTTAGCTGCCGTACCTCCTATCAGGAGGCACAGGCATAAAAAGATTTTCTTTATCATGACCTTCCTAGATTTCTGGCTCGTTCCTTATTCCTGTCTTTTATCTTTTTGGTTTCGTCAGGTTTCTGTTTCTTTATTTCATCCAGTTTCTGCTTGTCGAGTGGGGTAGCATGTAGGTTCCATGTTTCCTCAAACTCAAAGTTAGCTTTCATTTCCCATACTTTGGGGAAGTAGAAAACTTCTTCTGCCTGAAGTTTGTCTTCATAAAGTCCTGTATCCCACTTTCCGTTATTATTATTATCGTTAATCAGTCGGATATAGTATTTCGTACTTGGTTGCAGGAAGTAAAAGTCACATGTTTTTTTATCTGTAACTGGTTGCTGGCGTACTACGGCATCACTGCTGTTCAACAGTTGTACGATAGCGTGTGGTCCTGCACCTACGATGTTCAGGTAAAGCGTTCCGTAATCTTCAAGCGTCTTAACCTTTAGTGTGTTCTCTATTTTATCAGAAGACAGACCGTAAATACCTTTAAAACAAAGAGAATCAATAGTTAGCTTGTATTCTACTCCCGGCTGCCAGTTTGCCAGTATCTGATAACGCCGTGGAGCTACACTGTCTGCTTGAAAAATGAAAGGTATATCCTGCCATACAGAGTCTACCATTGTACTCATGTGTATGGCCGATGTATCTATACTAGCCAGAGGCTCTTCAAAGCTCAGTACAATGTTTCGGTTTAGGTCGAGCGCTGAAGGTGCATCCGTATTAACAGTCAGAAATTGAGTTTCTACGGTTAGCGTATCTCCTTTCTTTTCACGTCTTTTACGCTCTTTTTCTTTTTTCTTGTTCTCTTCCTCCAATAAAGCGAGTCGTCTAGCTTTTGGTATTTTGTTTATCATACGTAACGTATCAGTCTTGGGAACCAGTTTTCCAAGAGTATCTGTTGCGAGATAATCCAGCTGCAAAGTCAGGGTATCACGTTCGCACAGAGCGGTATCCTTTATCCAGTAAAGAATGCTATCGTTGCGCGGATTGGCTTCGACAATCAATTCTTTTTCATCGAAGTCTAACCCTTTTAAAGTGGGTAGTGTATCCGATTTAGCACTGAAATAGAGTGAGAACTGCGTTGTTTTGGGGCGCTCACTCTTCATTAGGTACTGGAGACTGCTTTCTTCCTTGAATGCCCGTAATATGATATTGTCTGGCAAAAAGCGAGTATAGTTGACTTGTTTTATTGTATCAATTTTTGTTGTATCTTTCTCATTCCATAATGTATCCTGGCGGACAGCACCTTCCATGCTGGGTACAATGACGGAGTCCTGAAAAGCAATTACTTCTGTTTTTGAATCGAACAGATAGTTCTGGTTTCCATCCATCAAAGCATAAATTCGATAACTGCCAGGAGCAATACCACGGATAGTGAACTGTCCGCGACTGTCAGTACGTGAGATACGATCGAATGGGAGTGTGGTGAAGGCCGAATCGTTCAGGTTTTTATGCAATCCTACCTGAATTCCTTTTATAGGTTCCAGATTTTCGGCATTTAATACAGTACCCGATACTTGCATGGTATCAATTCTATCTCCGGTAGAAAAAGCATATGAGAATTGTCCCAAGGGGTTTCCTTCATTATTGTCTACAATAGCATCGCCGAAGTCGATTGTGTAGGTAGTATTTTTTTGTAAAGTATCGAAAAACTCTACAAGTACACGCTTTCCGCTAGTTTTCACTTCGGGGCTTTCTTTTTGCGGTGGAGAAATGATTACCTTCTCAGAAGCGTTTTCAAGTTTGATAAATTCATCAAATTCGATTGAAATCTTCTTACGAGTATTATTGGTTGCATTTGGCTCAGGTATAGCACGTATAAATTTAGGGGGATCTTCATCATAAGGTCCTCCATCAGGTGATCCGGTACTTGCACATGCATAGAATCCGATGATTACCAGTAATATGGCTATGTATTTAGGTATGGGCTTCATATATTAAGTTTTAGCATTTCTTCGATGTAGTCACGGTTGTTGCTTAAACGCGGTACTTTATGTTGCCCGCCCAGTTTCCCTTTTTGCTTTAACCAGTCGTGGAACAGATTAGGGCGTGCTACGATAATTTCCAGTTCCTGCAACGTAATATCTTTATGACGCTTGGCTTCATAATCAGAATTGATATCCTGCAATGCTTTATCAAGTGTATGTCTGAAGTTTTCCAGAGAGTCGGGCATAGTACTGAATTCTATCAGCCATTGATGTCGGCATTTAGCATTGGCGTCCATAAATACTGGTGCAGCTGAGTATTCTAGTACTTGAGCACCTGTTGCGGCGCAGGCACGTGCCAGGCCTTTTTCTGCATTGTCTACCATCAACTCTTCGCCGAAGGCATTGATAAAATGCTTTGTACGGCCGGAAATTACAAATTTATACGGTGATTTTTGTGTAAACTTGACCGTATCTCCAATAATGTATCTCCATAGTCCGCAGGAAGTGCTGATTACCATTGCATAATTCTTGCCGATTTCTACATCTGCCAGTGGTATGATGGCTGGAGCCGGATTGTCAATTTCCTCCAATGGAATGAATTCATAAAAGACGTCGTAATCCAACATCAGCAACATGGCAGGGTCGTTCAGATCACTTTGTAATCCGAAGAAACCTTCACTTGCATTGTATGTTTCCATATAATGCATTTTATCGCTTGTAATCAGCTGCTTGTATTGTTCTCGATATGGTGTGAAACATACTCCTCCGTGGAAAAAGACTTCCAGGTTAGGCCAGATTTCGTTCAGGTGCTTGGCACCGGTTTTTTCCAAGATACGTTTAATTACGGCAAGCATCCACGACGGAACTCCTGAAAGATTGGTTACGTTTTCGTGAATAGTTGTTTCAGCTATCCGTTCTACTTTTTCTTCAAATTCGCTTAACAATGCTATGTCTTTGCTCGGTACGCGGATGAAGTTTACTAATGGATTAATATTTTGTATCAGAATAGCCGATAAATCACCTACCAGACTATCTTTCAGATTGTAATTAGGGCTGTGGCTTCCTCCTAAAATCAGTCCTTTGCCCGAAAAGAAATTACTTTGAGGGTTTGATCGCAGATAAAGGGCTACAGCGTCTGTTCCTCCCTTATAGTGAATATGGCGTAATCCGTCTTTGCTGACAGGGATGAATTTACTTTTATCGTTGGTTGTTCCCGATGATTTAGCATACCATACTACCTGTCCGGGCCATAAAATGTTTTTCTCTCCATGTCGCATACGGTCTACATAACCTTTTACATCATCATATTGTTGTATAGGTACACGCTGAAAATCAGTGTATGTACGTATGTTGGCATAATTATATTTCTTTCCCCATTCCGTAGCGGCGGCGGTTTGTATAAGTTTTCGGAACACATGTTCCTGGATAGCTTCTGCCTCCTTCGCGTACCGGTCTATTTCCTTTTGTCGCGAAACAAATAGCTTTCCGATTAACTTTGTTGAAACCATTTATTTATATTTTTCTTTTTCTTATCTATATCTTTATCTGCAAAGTTAGGCTATTTCTCTTTCAAATAGAGATTTTTCCTTTCAGAAATCACAAATCTACACTTTTTTCTTATAACTTTACCACAAGTAGTGAAAATTTAAAGGTTATGAGAATAGGAATCTTAACATCGGGAGGCGACTGCCCTGGTATAAATGCAACTATCAGAGGAGTTTGCAAAACGGCAATCAGCCATTATGGGATGGAAGTTTACGGAATACGCAGTGGATTTCGTGGTTTGCTGGATAACGATATTATTCCATTGGATGAGAACTCTCTGACTGGACTGCTGAGCATGGGCGGAACCATATTGGGAACATCGCGTGAGAAGCCTTTTAAGAATAGAGCAAATGTACCTGTTTCGGAAGATAAGCCAGCCATGATGTTGAAAACAATTCGTGAGCGCAAGCTGGATTGTGTTGTGTGTATTGGTGGAAACGGTACACAAAAGACTGCAGCCAAATTGGCTGCAACTGGAGTAAATGTCGTGACTGTACCTAAAACGATTGATAATGATGTGTGGGGGACCGACATCTCTTTTGGCTTTGATTCTGCTGTAAGCATTGCTACTGAAGCAATAGACCGATTACATTCCACTGCTAGTGCACATCAGCGTGTGATGGTTATCGAAGTCATGGGACATAAAGCGGGATGGATAGCACTTTACTCAGGTATGGCAGGTGGAGGAGATATTATTCTGTTGCCGGAGATTCCCTTCGATATACATCGTATCGGTGATACTATTATTAACCGCCTGAAGAAGGGTAAGCCTTATTCCATCGTAGTAGTTGCAGAAGGTATTCCTACACTGGGAGGCAAGAAAGCTGCACAGTATATTGCAGAGGAAATAGAATATGAAACAGGCTTTGAAACCCGTGAAACGGTGTTGGGATATATACAGCGTGGGGGAGGTCCTACAGCTTTCGACCGTAATTTAGCTACTCGTATGGGAGGACATGCTACAGAGCTGATTGCAAGTGGACAATTTGGTCGAATGGTTTCTTTGAGAGGTTCAGAAATAACTTCTGTACCTTTAGGTGAGGTAGCTGGAAAATTGAAATTAGTAACAGAGGAACACGATTTGGTTATTCAAGGACGAAGAATGGGAATCTGTTTTGGATAAGGAGTAAATGGCTTATATATTTTCTCCGTAATAATGGTGGAGATGTCATTTGTGTTATAAATTTCCCTTATTTAGGATACAGATATTTTTAATAAATGAATTTGTCCCACAAGAAATAATGGAAAGTATGAAGGAAATAATTCATAATAAGAAATGGGGTAAGTTTAATTGTTTTGGGATATATGCTTGGTTAATATTGGGAATCACTTCTTGTTATCATAAAGTGCAAGAAGAGAAGAATTCTGTTAATAAAGAAATAGTACAACAGCAAGAAAAGATAAGATCATTTTTCCCTTTTCCTGAAATACCTGCAATGCTTACACAGCCAGAAGAGCGTAAAGCTTATCTGATAGCGCATTATTGGGATAATTTTAATTTTGCAGATACGGCGTTAGTAAATAATCGGAATATAACAGAACAGGGTATAGTTGATTTTTTAGCTATATTGGCAGATGGGACATTAGCTGAGAGGCAGCAAGTAGAATGTATAGATAACTTTTGTGGTGGTTTAGAACAGCAGGCTTATGCACAAAAAATATTTCTACAGATGATGGAAGATTATTTGTATAATCCAAACTCTCCTTATTATAATGAAGGTCTATATGTTCTGTTTTTGAAACGTATGTTAGAAAGTAAATATGTAGATGACTTAAAAAAGAGTTCGTTACTATTTACTCTACAGTTGATAAATCAGAATTCTCCTGGTCAGAGGGCTATGAATTTTATATATTATCTTCCGGATGGCAGTAGGCATACATTGTATCAGACAAGGGTTAATAAGAATCGGCTTTTATTAGTTTTTTATGATCCAGAATGTCCAAGTTGCCATGATGTCATGATGGAAATGCTACATGATAAATTGCTTCAGCAAGAGGTTGATGCTGGAAATCTTACTGTTCTAGCTATATATACAGAAGGAAATTTAGATGTATGGAAGACAACTATAAGTGAATTGCCCAAGGAGTGGATTGTTGGAACTGACCGTGAAGAAATTAAGCAACGTTGCTTGTATGATTTAAAAGCAATGCCATCACTTTACCTACTTGATGGAGATAAAAAAGTAATTCTTAAAGACGTTTCTTATAGAAAAATATGTAGTGAAATATTATACTGAAAAACAAACGAGTCAGAAGTTGTAGTCTAATGGACTTTCCAACTTCTGACTCGTTTGTTTTTATTTGCTTTCACGGAAAGCAACTTCCTCAGCCTCTGCAATAATACGTTCAGTATCTACGAAGTGCTCTTCTGGAATTTCCTCTTCTCGAACGCTAATACTTTCTTCGACTGCTATAGCTTCTTTGTGTATAGCTGTTGTATTTTCCGATTCGGCAGTTTCTGCTGTTTTTTCTCTTTCTGCTTTAGCTGCAAAAATGGCGTCAATAAATTGTGGGTCGCCTTTTATTTTAGTCAGCGTTGCATGTGCAGCTTCTTGCTGGGATTCTTTTTTAGAATATCCTTTGCCTGTACCTGCCGGAATATTTTCTACGGTAATTTGCGTTTCAAAAATCGGATTTTGATCGCTGTCGAGTGATTGTTCTATCAGGTTAAACTCTACACAGAACTTGTTCTTCTGACTCCATTCTATCAGTTTCGACTTGAAGTTGACTTCCTTGCGTGATATTTTTTCTAAGTTCAGGTATTGGTTGATGATACGTTCTTCCATGAACTTCTTGCATGTACGATATCCACGGTCCAGATAAATAGCTCCGATAAGTGCTTCGAAAGCGTTTCCACACATATAACTGTTATGTGAAGACTGGCGTGTAGTGTATTTTATCAGTTTATCCAGTCCTATTTCTACGGCTACACGGTTCAAGGTTTCGCGTTGTACGATCTTGGAACGTGTATTCGTAAGGAAACCTTCTCGTTTACCTTCGAATTTTTTATATACGATATCGGCCACTATGGCATCCAGAATGGCATCACCCAGAAATTCAAGTCGTTCGTTGTTCAGTAATCGTCCTTTACCGGCTTTTATTGAAGACGATTTATGCAACAAGGCCTGTTGGTAGATTTCTATATTTCTCGGATAAAATCCGAGCATTTTGTAAAAACAAAGATAAGGCTCCTTATCCTTGTGGAAAAGAAGTCTTATCTTATCAGTTATATTGCTAAACACAGTTTATTCAGTGTATTTTTTTACGATTACACATGCATTGTGTCCACCAAAACCGAATGTATTGCTCAATGCAGCACGAACAGTACGATGTTGTGCCTTATTGAATGTGAAGTTCAGGTTATAGTCGATTTGTTCGTCGTTATCACCTTCTTCGTGGTTGATTGTTGGAGGAACAATGTCATTTTTCACAGACAGTACGCTGGCAATAGCTTCTACAGCTCCGGCAGCTCCCAGTAAGTGACCTGTCATTGATTTAGTAGAACTGATATTCAGCTTATAAGCATGCTCTCCGAACAGAGCCTGAATAGCTTTTACTTCTGAAATATCTCCTACTGGTGTAGAAGTACCGTGTACGTTGATATAGTCGATATCTTCCGGTTGCATACCTGCATCTTCCAGAGCGTTTGTCATAACCAGTTTCGCACCCAGACCTTCCGGATGAGAGGCTGTTATATGATAAGCGTCGGCAGAAGCACCTGTTCCGGCCAGTTCGGCATAAATCTTCGCGCCACGTGCTTTAGCGTGCTCCAGTTCTTCCAGAATCAGACATCCGGCTCCTTCTCCCATTACGAAACCGTCGCGGCTTGCGCTGAACGGACGTGAAGCATGAGTCGGGTCGTCATTACGTGTAGACAATGCATTCATAGAGTTAAAACCTCCTACTCCAGCCGGATAGATTGTTGCTTCAGCACCTCCTGCAACGATCATGTTAGCTTTACCCAAACGAATCAGGTTGAAAGCTTCACCGATAGCATTTGATGATGATGCACACGCAGAAGTAGTAGTGAAGTTAGGTCCATGGAAGCCATAAATCATAGAAATATGACCAGATGCTATGTCTGCAATCATTTTCGGGATGAAGAACGGACTGAAGCGCGGACCGATAGTATCTTTAGTCTGTGCATAATTCAGAACTTCTTCTTCGAAAGTATGAAGTCCTCCGATACCTACTCCGAAAATAACTCCGATTTTATTCAAATCTTCTTTTTCGACATCAATTCCGGAATCAGCTACAGCTTCCTTTGCAGCAGTGATGGCATATTGTGTATACAAGTCCATCTTACGAGCTTCCTTGCGATCGATAAAATCGTTCACATTGAAGTTCTTTACTTCGCAAGCAAACTGAGTCTTGAACTTAGATGCATCGAAATGAGTAATAGGCCCTGCTCCGCTTACTCCATTGATAAGGTTGTTCCAGAAATCAGGAACAGTATTACCTATCGGTGTGAGCGCACCAAGACCTGTTACCACTACTCTCTTTAATTCCATAAAAGTAGAATTAAATTATTTTGCGTTAGCTTCGATGTAAGAGATAGCGTCGCCTACAGTCTGGATCTTTTCTGCCTGATCGTCAGGAATAGAGATACCGAATTCTTTTTCGAATTCCATGATCAATTCTACTGTATCCAAAGAGTCAGCACCCAGGTCGTTAGTGAAGCTAGCTGCTGGAGTAACTTCTGATTCTTCTACGCCCAATTTATCAACGATAATTTTCTGTACTTTTGATGCGATTTCAGACATAATTTTCTTGTTTTAAGTTTATAAATAGAATAATTTTAATTATTTTTCGGTGCAAAGGAATAAATATTTCTCGTTCTATACAAATATTCAGCCAAATAAATGCAATTTCTTTGCACAATTTTATATATTATGTGCACAAAAAAGGTGAATCAATGAAAAAAATTGCCATTTTAGCTTCGGGTGAAGGAACAAATGCCGAACGTATTATCCGTTATTTCAGTGGTCATGCTACGGTGGAAGTAGCAGTTGTGATAGCCTCACGTCCTACCGCCCGTGTTGTTGAGCGTGCTCATATCCTGAATGTTCCATGCGAGATCATAATTCCACAGGATTTTGCTGCGGGTAAAGGACTTGAGGTTTTGAAAAGCTTCAAAGTCGATTTTGTCGTACTGGCAGGTTTCTTATCGCGTATTCCAGAAGATATATTGCATGATTATGCATATAAAATAGTAAATATACACCCTTCGTTACTTCCTAAATTTGGAGGAAAAGGAATGTATGGTATGCACGTTCATGAAGCAGTTCTGGCGTCGGGTGAACATGAAAGTGGTATTACTATTCAGTATATTAATGAACATTACGATCAGGGAAATATTATTTTTCAGGCGAAATGTCCCGTTTTATCCGATGATACCGCCGAAACCCTTGCTCAGCGCGTGCATGCACTGGAATACACATACTATCCACAGGTGATAGAACGTTTGCTTTCACTCCCGTCGTAAATGGTATTCGCTACGCAGTTGTTCGAATGTTTCCGGGTGTGCACGCAAGACTTCACAGTCCAGGTGCGGATTGTACATCTGTAACTGGCGGACGTTTTCGTTGCTGTCGTAAGGTACATGCGGTTGTTCGGGAGGAACAATAGAGAATTTCATTTCTTTTCCGAAGAAACGACAAAATGATTCCAGTACCGTTCGGGTAGCATTTGCTTTTCCGTCGGCAGAATATCCAGCTATGTGTGGAGTGCCGATAAATACTTTATCTAACAGCTCAAGGTTAATATTCGGTTCATTTTCCCACACATCGATTATAGCTCCAGATATTTTCCCGGCAGATAAAGCATTCAGAATCGCCTCAGTTTCTATAACTTCTCCGCGTGACGTATTAATTATGTACGGTTTCTTTTCCAGCTGGTTGAAAAAAGATTCATTTGCCAGGTGATAAGTCTGATATTTCCCACTTCTTTCCAGTGGTGTATGAAAAGTTATGATATCACATTCGCATGCCAGTGTATGCAAATCGGCAAATCCTTTTTCGCCATGATCGGCCCGAGGAGGGTCATTCAGGAGCACACGCATTCCTAAACGCTCTGCCAGTTGCTGGATGCGGCTGCCTACATGTCCTACTCCGACAATGCCTAGACAAGCATCTTTCAGTGTGATGCTCTTTTCCTGCTCTAACAGTAATAATGATGAATGCAGATACTGTTCAACAGCACCGGCGTTACATCCCGGACAGTTGCTCCATGTAATACCTGCTTCGTGACAATAAGCTGTGTCGATATGATCGAATCCGATGGTGGCCGTTCCAATAAACTTTACCTTACTGCTTGCCAGCAAGGTACGGTCGCAGCGAGTACGTGTACGGGTAATCAGTGCATCAGCATCTTTTACGACTTCCGGAGTAATTTCTTTTCCCGGCAGATAAACCACTTCATCGGCAAGCGACTCGATAGCTTCCTTTATGTAAGGAATTTTATTGTCAACGATAACTTTCATGTTTGCTTTTTCTTAAAAACGTGCAAATGTAGTATTTTTTGGGTTTATAATTGGATGAAATGAAAACTTTGTATACATTTGAAAAATGTAGGTATTTTGTTACCTTTGTACACTAATAATGATATTTATATGAAGTGTTTGCATATCATCACCCCCGTAAAAGATTCGATTGATTTTACTCTCGAAACGATTCGTGCCATTTTAGCTTCCGATATAAAAGTTCCTTTTACCTATACGGTATACAATGATTTCAGTACAGAAGAGAATACCAAGCGTCTGGAAAAGGCAGCTCAGGAGTTGAATTTTCGTTTGATCAATTTGGCCGATATCACGACTCATCCTTCTCCAAACTATCTGCTGGTACTTCAGCGCTCTCAGCAAGAGGCTATTGCCGACGATGCAGGTCTGCTTATTGTAGAGTCGGATGTTGTAGTAAAGAAGAACACCTTACAGGAGTTGTACGACGGAGCAGCAGCACGTAGAGGATGTGCCATTGCGGCAGCCGTAACTGTAGACGAGAATGGAGTTATCAACTATCCATATTTGCATGCCAAAGGTAATGAAGGCAAGGTATATCCGGAAAAGAAACATTGCAGTTTCTGTTGCTCACTGCTTACCCCGGAGTTTCTCCGTGCTTTCGATTTCCGTCAGCTCGACCCGACAAAAAACTGGTTTGATGTAACCATTTCACACGAAGCCCTGAAACAAGGTTTTCAGAACTATCTGTTTACTACTCTTCCTGTTTGGCACCGTCCGCACGGAAGTCGCCCGTGGAAACAATTGAAATATAAGAACCCCTTGAAATATTATTGGTTGAAATATACGAAAGGACTCGATAAGATTTAATGATTGTACATATGGATAAATCCCCTTTGGTTTCGGTTGTAGTACCCGTATATAATATGGAGTCTTTTTTACCGGAAACACTCGACTCTATACTGGCTTCCGTTTATCCAAACTTTGAAGTGGTGGTGGTAGACGATGGCTCGAAAGATGCCTCGTACCGTATTGCATGCAGCTATGCCGAGAAAGACAAACGTGTACGTGCCTATACACAACCTAACGGGGGGGCCTGTGCAGCCCGAAATCATGCTGTCCGGTTGGCGAAAGGAGAATTTATTCTGCCTGTTGATGCAGATAATCTTATCGAACCCGGTTTAATAGCCGATTCGGTAAAAGAAATTTTGAAAGATCCCTCTGTAAAGGTGGTTGCTCCTCGTGCCGATTTTTTTGGAGAACGGACGGGCGAATGGAAACTGCCTCCTTTTTCCTTGCATTTATTGGCGAGAAAAAATATCATGGATACTTGTGCGCTTTATCGGAAGGTAGAATGGGAGCGTGCAGGAGGATATTGTGAAGGTATTATTGCGCGTGAAGACTGGGAATTCTGGATTGCCGTTCTGAAAGACGGGGGAAAAGTTGTTCGCTTACCGGAAATAGGTTTGCATTATCGTATACGCAATGTGTCGAAAAGAGTAACAGACAGATCGCTGAAGCGTCACGTTGTGAAAACGCTGAATGTTCGTCATCCAGAGTTCTTCGAGCGTGAACTGGGAGGACCGCTCCGTTACCGTCGTTCATGGTCGGTCTTGTTGAACCGTATTTACCGTTTGTTTCATCCGCGTAAAGTTTATGTCGATGCGGGCTTTTGCACATTGACGAGTTATGTAAAAGCTCTGCCCGCTCTGTTTAAATACGATAGTGGAACGGTGATTTATAAAGGACGCAACGAACTGCGTGAAATGGACTGGTACGGAACGAAAGTCGTAATCAAGTCCTTCCGTGTCCCTAACCTGATTAACCGTATCGCATACGGAGTGTTCCGTTCGTCGAAAGCACAACGTTCGTTCGAGTATGCCGAAATGCTCCGTCGGGAAGGAATCGGAAGTCCTACTCCAGTAGCCTATTATACCGAGCGTAACGGACTGCTTTTCACACGCAGCTATTATGTCAGTCTGAAGTCGGAATGCCCATATTCGTATGTCAATCTGATGCGAGGTGATTTCCCCGGTCAAGAAGAAATTTTGCGTGCCATTGCCCGTACAACGGCTGCACTCCATGAAAAAGGATATCTGCATAAAGACTATTCGCGAGGGAATATCCTGTTCCGGCATACAGACAAAGGTGTAGAGGTAGAAATAATAGATCTGAACCGTATCCGTTTCCGCACGGTCGATATGGAAGAAGGATGCCGTAACTTTGAACGTCTTCCGGGAACGCCGGAAATGTTTGCTATTCTTGCCGATGAATATGCCAAGGCAAGAGGCTTCGATGCCAACGAATGTTTGAAACTGATTTTGAAGTATAACAACGCCCAAATATGAGATTAATAAAAATGACAGGTGGCTTAGGCAACCAGATGTTTATATATGCTTTCTATCTGAAAATGAAGAAACTCTTTCCTCATACAAAGATAGACTTATCGGATATGATGCATTACCATGTGCATCACGGGTACGAGATGAACCGAGTATTTGCCTTGCCCCATGTAGAGTTCTGTATGAACCGTACAGGTAAGAAGATACTGGAGTTTCTGTTCTTCAAGACCATACTGGAGCGCAAGCAGAAGGAATTGAAATCGTTCTGGAAAAGCTATTCCTGGCCATTGGTTTACTTCAAAGGATTTTATCAGTCGGAACGTTTTTTTGCCGATATTGAAACAGATGTACGTAAAGCTTTTACATTCGATATGACTCAGGCCAGTGAACGTTCTAAGGAAATGGCGGCACGTATGGACGCTGACCTGAATGCTGTATCACTTCATATACGGCGGGGAGATTATCTGGAACCAAAGCATTGGGAAAATACAGGAAGCGTATGCCAGCTTCCTTACTATCGGAACGCGATTGCCGCAATCAAGAAGCTGCTGGACAATCCGGTTTTTTATGTGTTTTCGGACGATCTGGCATGGGTGAAAGAAAATCTTCCGCTCGACAATGCCGTATATATCGACTGGAATAAAGGTAATGACAGCTGGCAGGACATGATGCTGATGAGCCATTGTCGTCGTCATATTATATGCAACAGTACATTTAGCTGGTGGGGTGCATGGCTCGATCCACACAAAGACAAGACAGTAATTGTGCCTGAGCGCTGGTTCCGTCATACAGAAACACCCTATATTTATCCTGAAGGCTGGACAAAAGTCCCCATCAATTAAAAAACGATAGCTTTATGAACCTGTTGTTGCTTTTAAAAAAGGTAGCCTGTGCGATAGCAGAGATGCCTTTCTCCTTGTGCAAAGTAAAAAATCCGGTAGTATGCATGACACTGCTGGTAAAGAATGAAGAAGACATTCTGGAGCAAAACCTGATTTTCCATAAGCAGAAAGGGGTCGATTTTTTTATCGTAACAGACAATAATTCCACAGACAAGACTCCTGAAATACTGCGTAAGTATCAGGAAAAGGGGTGGATAAAAGAAATAATAGAAGAGAAAGCCACCGACTATCGTCAGAAAGTATGGGTAGACCGTATGGTGTGGCGTGCCAAGACTGTTTATAAAGCCGACTGGGTGATTAATGCCGATGCCGATGAGTTCTGGTATCCTGCATCATCTTCTTTAAAAGATACGTTGCAGCAGACTTCGGCAAACGTGATAAAATGTGCCATGTACTGTGTATATCCCGAAGAAGGAAAAAACTTTGAAGCATGGAGTTACACGGTCGACCCGGTTGAAGATATTGCAAAATATGATTTATCGCTTTATTCATTGTTTGCTCGTCAGATACCTAAGGTAATGCACCGTACCCGTGGATACATCCAGATTTCGATGGGAAACCATAAGGTAGCCATGTTTCCCAAGCGTTCCGGCAAAAGTGATATCCGTATTTATCATTATAATATCCGAGGCCGTCAGCAGTTTCTGGAGAAAATGATTAATGGCGGAAAGCAGCTGGAGCAGAATCCCAGCAAACATGGCGGACGTCACTGGCGCTATTTTTATGGCTTGTATAAAGAAGGAAAACTGAATGAGGAATACGACCGTGTGATAGGAAGCCGTGTCTTCGACCGTTTGCAGGCAGACGGATATATACACGAAGACCATACAATGGCAGATTTTTTCAAGAACCTGAATAAATAATTGGAAGATATGAAGCATATAGTATTTACCATTGATCATAAGTTTGTACGTTTTTGTGCTGTAACAATGGTTTCTATCTTAAAAAATGATACACCTTCGGATATTACAGTGCATGTAGTTGCTAATGGACTGTCGGAAGCAGACCGTACGGTTTTGTCGGACTTAGCGATAACGTATGGAGCTTCCATTGCTTTTTATGAAGTTCCTCAGGAAAAATTGGAAGGATATGCTATACGCTGGGAAGGACAAAGGTTGCCTATGGTTGTATTTTATCGTTGTCTTTTGGCTTCTTTACTTCCTGATTCAGTGAAGAAAGCTCTTTATCTGGATAGTGATATTTTGGTTTTGAAACCGTTAGATGATTTTTGGAATACAAATCTGGAAGGTAAAGCATTGGCTGGTGTTCCAGACGATTTTACCGTTAATCCGGTGCATTGTAATCGTTTGGGGTACGATCTTTCATATAATTATTTTAATGGAGGAGTATTATTATTGAATTTGGATTATTGGCGGAAGCATAATATCGAGCAGCAATGTAAGACTTATTATAAAGATAATCCGGAGCGTGTGTTATATAACGATCAGGATTTATTAAACGGCTTGTTACATGAGCATAGAGTATTGGTCGATATGAAGTGGAATGTGCAAGAAGGTGCTTATCGTGTTCCAAAAGGTAAAACAGCCGATTGGTGTCCACCGTATATAGATACTATTTTACATCCTGCAATATTGCATTATTCTTCGCGTAAGCCTTGGCAATATCATTGTATGCATCCATTAAGACATTTGTATTTTGAGTATCAAGATTTGACACCTTGGAAAGGAGAAAATGTCTTAAATAATTGGAAACCTCGTTTGCATCGTTTTATACATTTTCTTCCCTATACATTGGGGCTGAAACGAAGTAAGTATTTAAATATTATTGATAAATAATAGTATATAGATTTATTGGTTGGCAGATATCTTTTGTGTTTATGAATGAAAAAGTTCCATTGGTTAGTGTTGTCGTTCCTAATTATAATTATGCACGTTATTTGGATGCGCGCTTGACGTCAATCTTGAATCAGACTTTTCAAGACTTTGAACTTATACTTTTGGATGATGCTTCTACAGACAACAGTTTAGAGATTCTTGACAAATATAAGAACAATCCTCATGTTTCTCATTTGGTTGTAAATGAACAAAACACAGGAAGTCCCTTCAAACAATGGATGAAAGGAATTCTGCTGGCAAAAGGCGAATGGATTTGGATAGCAGAAGCAGATGATTTGTGCGAGTCTACGTTTTTGGAAACTTGTGTGGAGCAGGTTCAGAAATATTCCAATATATCTGTGTGTATGACTGCTTCGAAATATATAGATGAGAATGGCAGGATATTGCCGCAAGAAGCTAATTACTGGGGAAAGAATAAGCCAGCTGTATCTGCTTGTAGATTCCCCGGAAAAGCTTATGCGGAACATAATATGTATTGGAACAATTGTGTTATCAATGCTAGTGGAGTTTTGTTTCGTCGTTCTTATGCAGTGAAATTATATGATTCTGTATTTCTGAATATGCGCTATAGTGGAGATTGGGTATTTTGGTTCCAGATGTTGCTACAAGGAAATATGGTTGAAGTATATAAGGAATTGAATTATTTCCGTCAACATACATCAAAAGTAAGTGTGGAAGGTATTAATTCTGGGAAGCGGATAAAAGAGGATATTGATACCTATGTATTGATGGAGAACACTTTCCCTGATATTGGCTCCTATAAGCGTAGATTGGCTCATGGACAGCTTTATCGTAAAATAAAGAAAGTGAGGAATGTGAAGAAGCAGACCGAACTTAGCCAATATCTTTATGAAAAACTAGGAGGGAAAGCCTCAGATTTGATAGTTTTCCATATGAATAAATATTTAAGATGGGTATGTCCGTGGATAATAACTCTGAAGAGAGACAGACTTTAAAAATGAGTTTATAAACAATATTAAATAGAATGGATTATGAAACTTGCTTCATTTGATATATTTGATACTACATTGATTCGTAAATGTGGAGTACCGGAGAATATCTTCTATCTTTTATCTAAGTATTTATATCCGGAAAATCCTATTTTGCAGAACTCTTTTTTCTTGTGGAGAAGAGAGGCTGAAAAGAAAGCTATGTTTCGTTACTGTCATTCAAATTTGAATTTGGCTCAGATTTATCAGGAGTTTGATTCACTGTCTTTTCCTGAATGGAATATTGACAAATTGATGGAAGAGGAAATAAAGACTGAATTGATTAACTTAATACCTGTGTATGAGATAAAACAATTAATAGCAAAAAAGCGGAATGAGGGCTATGTTATTTGTTTTATTTCTGATATGTATCTTCCAAGTAAATATTTAAAAGATAAACTTATAGCTGAGGGATGTGCTTTTCCTACTGATCAAGTCTTTGTGTCATGTGAAATGAATGGAACAAAGAGTGATGGAAGTTTATATGATATTGTTCGTAATCATTATGAAGATATTACCGTATGGGAGCATTATGGTGATAATTTACAGAGTGACTATAGAAAAGCTTTGAAAAAAGGGATAAAAGCAACTTTAATAAAAACAGAATATACTAGTTTGGAGAGGTCTGTACTGGCATCTGCAGTGCTATTTCCTTTTTATATGGATTTGTCTGTTTTGATTGGATTACAACGGGCTACTCGTCTTTCTTTGGCTGGTAAAAGTGATAATATTGAGAATGCAGCAGACTTAATAGTTTCACTATATTTACCTTATGTGGTATTTATTTTGCAAAAATCTAAAGAATCAGGTATAAAGAAACTCTATTTTTTGTCTCGAGATAGCTATATTTTACAGCAAGCGGCAGAAGTGTTACATAAAGATTCCTTAGATGTAGAGTTACATTATTTGTTTGTATCGCGCTATTCTCTCTTTTTACCCAGTATTTATACTTTGAGTCGTGAAGAGTTATATGAAAACAAAGGAGTCTCTCCTTTTTATCGTTATAATGTGGAAGTAGCAGATATTCTAAAAAATCTCCGGATTAGTAAGGAGGATTTTGGAGAGAGTATTACTCGGCAAATAACATTTTCTCAGATATCGACACCAGAAGAAGAAGATTTATTTTTTCAGATTTTACAATCTCCGGAAATAAAAGATAAAATTTTAAGAAAAGCTTGTGAGGAAAGAAAGATTCTATTGGATTATTTTAAACAAGAAGGAATGCTGGATAACGAGAAGCAGGCATTGGTTGATGTAGGTTGGGTTGGTACTTCGAGACTGATGATTAACCGCATATTGGAGAGGGAAGGATTACAACAAAGTTTTACTTTTTATTTGGGATGTGCTTCTGACTGTCTTCCTGCTCGTTATGGTCATTATTACAGTTTTTATGGAGATAATCTGTATAAGCCTTCTATTGTTACTTTATTAGAACAGTATTATTCAGCTTCTTTTTATGCTTCTACTAAAGGATACCACTATGATATGAATGGAAAGGTGATAGTGGATTTTAAAGAGAGAAAGTTTATGCCATCTCAAGAGATCGTAGAGAGTAATGTAAAAACCTTTCGTCAGTTTTTGTTGCTGGCTGATTCTTTTCATTTGTCAGATTATTCGAAAGCAATGTCTGTATGGGGGAGCATGTTTTTACAGATGTTTTTAGATATGCGTTGTAAACTCAAACTATCAACTTTTGATAAATTAGGGATTTATGAAGATGGGTTAAGGCATTATCGTGTATTGCAGAAAGTTAATATCTTTCAATTTTTTTCTTATTTTTATAAAGGGAAAATAAAGCATATTTATTTTCCCCGTCATAGCATTTATTATACTTATAAAATTACAGTATGTAAACCTGAAAATAGTTTTCGGGAGAAAAAGAGACATTTTATGAGATTGTATATAAGACCTTTTATAGCTAAAATTTTTTCATAAGAGTGCTTGAGGAAGGGATTTTATTCCTTCCTTAAACGCTCTTTTTTTGCAGTCATAATCCAAGGTATAAAACTTAGATGTAGGTTAAGTTTTAAAAAATAGTAATCAAGAATAGGGTTTGAGTGAAATGCTTGTTTATATAAATTTCTCAAATTCTTTTTTATTGTACGATCTTTCATTTTACGAACTATTCTGTAGATGCATGCGTGATGCAACTTTTTCTTATAATTACTGAATTCTGGAAAATATGCTTCCATATATAGACTGGCAGAGAAAGCTTCTTCCCATATTAGACCACTTTCCATTCCCTTTCTTGTTTGTGACTGGTGAAATCTATATATATTTAGGTTTTGATAAATTTCTGTGACATTACCTTGCAAAGCCATACGAAACCAAAATAGCCAGTCACCACAGTTTCTCATTTTTAAAAAGTCTTCATGTTGTAAATGCAATGCTTTTTCTTTGGAGAAAATAGCTGCACTGGCATTTATTATGGTATTTCTCCAGTATAAGTTATGACTTGCAAAGTCTTTTCCTGAGAATGTGGCATGACCAGCTTTTTCTCTACCATTCCATAAATTAAAATCACCTTCTATATACTCACTTTTGTCATTCATACATTTAGTTCCAGTATACACAAAAGACAAATTTTCTTCATTTACGTGCTGCATGCAAGTCTCAAGGAAATTGAGTTCGGCTGAATCATCTGCTTCTGCAATCCATATCCACTTTCCTTTAGCTAAAGAGATTCCTTTCATCCATTGTTTAAAAGGACTTCCTGTGTTTTGTTCATTTACAACCAAATGAGAAACATGAGGATTGTTCTTATATTTGTCAAGAATCTCTAAACTGTTGTCTGTAGAAGCATCATCTAAAAGTATCAGTTCGAAATCCTGAAAGGTCTGATTTAGGATTGATTGCAGGCGTTCATCTAAATAATGTGCATAATTATAGTTTGGGACTATAATACTGAGTGTACAATTAAAATTTGACATTGTAAAGTCTGTATTAGTTGGTTTTATGGAAATATTTTGATATTAATTTTTTTAAGAATATTTTTTTTATTCTTTTATATGAACTGTCTGATAAAATTTGGTTTGGAATAGATTGATGATAGTTGCTATAAAATTGTTCGTCTTTAAATATAGAATGTTTATAATAATACCACCAATATTCACTTCTTAAGCAAAAGCTATTCCAAGGCTTACTTCCTGTATAATGTATAATACCATTATTTGCATTATCAATCTCTTCAGCTTTTAATTTTTGAAATTCTTTATTATGTAAAGCGAGAGTATATAACACAGATGTATAATTGTATTTAAGAGGTAAGAAAGAAATTTTATCTTTACATACGATATTTATAATATCTTGATCTTGATATGTATATTTTTTATTTTTATGTCGCAAGCATAGAGAGGTAAAGTTGTATTTTTGCAATGCCTCAATGTTCATGATAAGTACCCCTGCATTGATGTAAGATTTAGGATTGCAGCCTATTTCTCTCCAGTAGGAAAGATCTATTCCCTGATGATATGTTGGAGATTCGCAAACTCCAAACAAACAAATCTCTGTTTTTGCTTGGCATGAAAGAAAAACTTGAGATAAATCACATTCTATTATTGTATCTACATCCAAATAAAATATAGTCTGATAATTTGTTTGATTTAAGCTATTAATTTGAGGCATTAATTCTGGTATTAATAATCTGTAATAAGTACTGATGGTGATATTCCTAATTTCATATGCCCCTTGAAATGTATTTCCAATACTAAAGAAAGAAATCCTGCATTGATTAGGATATTTATCTTGTAATATTAATAATTTATTTCTGTATTCAATTGTAAGATCTTGTTCGTTGTAAAGAATAATAAAATCATAAAATGTTTCTGAATGTTTATTCAGAAGAAGTGAAGTAATACAAACTCCTGCTGAAATAACCATATTTTTATCAAAGCAGAAAATAATAGGGATATTAATCATGTTTGTATTTATTTTGGTAGATGATAATAAGATTTTTCTGTTGTGTATTAAAATACTTACAAAAGTAATTCTTTTATTTTATAAATACAAAAATTATGGTAAGACTGCATGAGTAGAGTTGTAAACTGTAGAGAAATAATAATATTTAACGTGAGTTCGGTATAAGAATCGATATAATCTATTGTTGAATAGGAACATAGCGCTAAAAGTATTAAATTTATAGTACAAATCCATAGAATTTATTGTACAGAAAAGAAGTAAGATGGATATTCAGTAAATGCCCCAAAAATATGATGGCATATGAAGATAATAGATCATAATCACGTTATCATGTTTTTTCTGTATTTTCCTTCACAATTTTATCAGACAGGTCATGATACTCCAGAAGAAGTCTGGTGATTCCTTCTGATTATTTCTGCAAATACATGTAATGCCGGCAGATTTGCCTGTAAAGCCATTCGAGACATTCCCATAGAAGCTTCATGTCAGTAAGGAAACGCATATGGCTCTCGTAGCAAATGGCATCTGTCATACACACGTGAAGGTTCTCAAGATATGTTTCCCAGTGTGTGGTAAGTATTTCCTGAAGGGATTCAATGTCAAGACGTGATACCATTTCATTACGGATGGCGTTGACTATCTTTTAGTTGGCTATGGTAAATGCTAGGCCTATCATGATTTCGCAGAACATTTTTTCGCAGAAGGACTGAAAATATTCCTGCATCCAAGACGATGTTCCGCCAGATTCATGACTTTTGCCATACGCTCAAACGGGAACACCGAATGAAGCCTGCCAAACCTCATTTGCGAAGGAATACCTAAAGATACAAAAAAGCCAGCTAATTCTCAACGCTTTGTGTATGAATTAGTTGGCTATTTTTCTGATGTTTAATAGATATTCCTAATTAGGATTTTCGTTATTAAATACATATCCAACAATATATTCATAAGTATATCCCTCAATAGGCCTTTTCCATGTCGTATAAAAATGATCTCTTCCATTCCAATATTGGTATAAAGGAACTGTATTTTCTTGTGCTGATTGGTAGATATAACCTAATATATACTCATATTTCCAATCATAGATTCCATGTGGTGAGAATTGTGGTGTATAGAAATGATCCGTTCCATTCCAATATTGGTATAAAGGAACTGTATTTTTTACTTGGGTTGTGTATATTGAAAATTCAGATCCCTCATATTTCCATTCATTCTTATCACCATATGTAGGATGATATATTGTAGCATAGAAATGATCGTTTTGATTATAACTTCTATATACACATGCTGTTGGGAGTACCTCTATTGATTTACTCATAATATAATCTTCAGTTGCCTTTTTTAACTCTTCTTTCTTTTGGGGATCTGATATTAATTCGTATATAGGATAAGTTTTATTCCAATCAACATCAATCAGAACAGAATGAGTGTCATCAACAGATGCACTCCACGAACCAAAATCGATACTGATGCTGGGTTCCTGATTAGCTGGAAGTGTAATAGTAGTTCCCGATGTATTTCCTCCTAATGATTTGATATTACATTCCCATGTGGAATTTTTTTTGTATCTTTTTTCTATTTCAGTTTTATCCCAAGAACCACTTATACCCAATCCTATTGAATTTAAAAGATACGTGACACCTCCTTTAACACTTTTCTTTTTTTCTTCGCTACTCATGCTTTCATAAATAACAGATTTATAATACATTGAATAAACGCCACCTATTGTAATATCTGTTAATATATGAGTTCCATATTTTTGAATAAGTTGATTGGCTGAGTAATTGTTTAAATCTTCCTTGAAGTTTGTTGTTAGATATTGGGATAGTGTAGAAATTGAAGCATCCAAATAGTATCTACGTTGTTTTTTATAGACATCAGCTCTTGCAAATGAATATTTAGAAGAATATGAATAAGATGTTTTTGCACCAAATCCAGTTGTGATACTTGCAGAGAAAGTGCCATCTCCTTTTTCTTGGGTTTTTTCTTCTTTTTTTGAGATGTCACCAACTGAACCCTGAAAATTAGAATTTTCAATTATATCTTTTTGGAATGATTCTGCATCTGATCCACCAAAAATTCTTGTATTAATGTATCCAATAAATGGGTTATCAAATCTTTCTGGCATATCTTTTACGAAAGCTTCTACATCAATGACTGGATAGTGAACAGCAGTTGTTCCCATATAATCATCTGTTATATCATAGCTATAACCTAATGTTTCATATTTTCCATCTCCCTGAGTTCGGGATAAAGTAGAGATGGGCTTGGGAGGCTTATTATCTTGTATTATATTATCTTTAGAGCAGGAATATGTTCCTATAATATTTAATAAAATTATTAATTTAATGTACTTTTTCATAATGCATAGTTTAAACAAGTTAAATTGTATGATAAATATAATAAATTATTGATATATATTGATTGTTTTTTATGTAAAATTTAACTTTTTTAATATAATGTAAAAAGAAGGTGTAAGGTATTATAATAATTATTGATTTTGAGATTTAAGATTAGAGAAAACTAAATGGGAATTTTATTATTCTTAGATGTTTATATATAATTACCTGTTCTTTTTCTAAAAACATCCTCATCTTTTTTTATTTTTCGTACAAATCCATAGAACCTATTGTACAAAAAAGAAGTAAAATTTGTAGAGAAAAAATAAAAGGTCTTGTACTTTTCTTTTTTGTACAAGACCTTTTGGCAATATTATGCGTTTGGTATGGTAAGAATCTACAGAGCCTGCATATCGTTCAAACGTTTATAGTAGCCGTTTTTCTGAAGCAGCTCTTCGTGTTTGCCGCTTTCTACGATACGGCCTTCGTAGAGTACATAAATACAGTCGGCATTCTTGATAGTCGACAAGCGATGTGCGATAGCAATAGTAGTGCGGGTCTTCATCAAACGTTCCAAAGCTTCTTGTACCAGACGTTCACTTTCTGTATCAAGGGCAGAAGTAGCTTCGTCCAAAATCAAGATGGCTGGGTTTTTCAAGATGGCACGGGCTATCGAGATACGCTGACGCTGTCCTCCTGAAAGACGGCAGCCGCGGTCGCCGATGTTGGTGTCGTAGCCTTTTTCACTTTCCATAATGAAATCGTGGGCATTGGCTATCTTGGCAGCGGCAACGACTTGTTCCATGGTGGCATTGTCTACACCGAAAGCAATGTTGTTGAAGAAACTGTCGTTGAACAGGATGGCTTCCTGATTTACATTACCTATCAGTCCGCGGAGGTCTTTTACTACCAGATCTTTAATATTTTTTCCGTCTATCAGAATTTCACCAGCCTGCACATCGTGAAAACGGGGAACTAAATCGACTAGTGTTGACTTTCCTGAACCACTTTGTCCTACCAGTGCAATAGTCTGTCCTTTGCGTACTTTCAGACTGACGTCGTGGAGTACTTCATGCGTGCCGTAGCTGAACGATATGTTGCGGAATTCCAGTCCTTCTTTCATTTCGCTGATATGTTCGGCATCGGTACGTTCTGTAATGTTGTTTGGAGCTTTCAGAATCTTGTCTACACGTTCCATTGAAGCGAGTCCCTTCGGGATATTGTAACTTGCCTTGGAGAAATCTTTCAGCGGGTTGATGATGCTGTAAAGTATCACCATATAGAAAATAAAGGTAGAAGCATTAATGGTAGAGTTCGCGCTCAAGATAAGCGAACCGCCGAACCATAGTACAAGTACGATGAGTACAGTTCCCAAAAACTCACTCATCGGGTGGGCAAGGCTCTGGCGCATGGCTACACGATTGGTCGCGTCGCGGAATTCGTTACTACATTTCACGAAACGGTTTATCATCTTTTCTTCAGCAATAAATGCCTTGATGATACGCATGCCGCCCAATGTTTCTTCCAGCTGCGACATGGTTTCACTCCATTTGTTCTGGGCTTCGAGTGACTGGCGTTTCAGTTTACGTCCTACACGGCCCATGATCCATCCCATACCCGGCAGTACAATGATGGTAAACAGGGTGAGCTGCCAGCTGGTTACTATCAGGGTTGCAAAATATGAAATGATAAGAATCGGATTTTTCAGCAACATATCGAGTGAGCTGGTGATGGAGTTTTCTATTTCGCCAACGTCGCCACTCATACGGGCGATGATGTCACCTTTTCGTTCGTCAGATAGGAAGCTGAGCGGGAGGTACATTACCTTTGAATAAACCATGATGCGGATATCGCGTACTACACCGGTACGAAGCGGAATCATGATGGCTGTAGAACCAAAATAGCATGCGGTTTTCAGCAGGGTCATTCCTGCAAGGAAAAGTCCCAGCCAGAGTAGGGTAGTAGCAGGACCGAATATTTCTATCAGTTCGGATACGTAATAATAGAAATTATTTACGGCAACGTCTTTCAGCTCTCCGCTTCCCCATTCCATAAAATGATATACTTTTTCTGACTCTCCAGTTTTGAACAGAATGTTCAGAATCGGTATAAGAAGTGAAAAAGAGAAGACATTGAATATTGCCGACAGCAGATTGAGACCTATTGCTCCGACAACATACTTTTTGTAGGGCGAGATGAACCGCCGCATCATTTGGAAAAATTCTTTCATGCAGGAAAAATTTCTGTTATAATATAGTGCACAAAGATAGTGTAATTTATTGTTTTATTTTATATAAAGCAGGTGCTTTTGCATATTATTTTATAAATTTGCACTTTAACTGAAACATGGCAACTTAATGAAATTTATATACTATTTGGTTTTTTTCTTCTGGTATCTGCTCTCTTTGCTGCCGTTGAGGGTGCTTTATTTTATTTCTGACGTGTTGTTTGTACCGTTGTTTTACGGACTGAAATACCGTCGGGGTATCGTACACCGAAATATAGCCGGCTCATTTCCAGAAAAGACCGAAGAAGAGATTCAGAAAATAGAAAAAGAGTTTTATCATTTTTTCTGCGATTATGTAGTAGAAACCATCAAGTTGTTTTCGATGTCGAAAAAGCAGATGATGAAGCGTATGACTTTTAGCGGACTGGATGAGGTGCGCGCGGAGTTGGACAAGGCTGGGAAAAAGTGTTGCTTCTTATATCTGGGACATTATTGCAACTGGGAGTATGTAGCTTCTCTGCAATACTGGTTTCCTGAAATTCATTGCGGACAGATTTATCATCCTTTATATAATAAGGCTTTCGATAAATTGTTTCTCCGGCTTCGCGGACAGTTCGGCGGTGAGTCTATTCCGATGAAGGAGACGTTACGCCGACTGGTTACACTCAGCAGAGGAGAAAAGAAAGTGATGATAGGCTTTATTTCCGACCAGGCGCCTGGATGGGAAGGGATGAACCACTGGACAAAGTTTTTGAACCGGGATACTGCTTTCTTTCAAGGAACGGAACGCATAGGGTGCCGGCTGGATGCTGCCGTTTACTATCTGAAAGTAACACGGGTAAAGCGCGGATATTATCATGCTTCTTTCGAACTGCTGACCTTGCATCCTACCGAATTGCCTGAGTATCGGCTGACGGATATGTACTCGGAACATCTGGAGCAACAGATAAAGGAAGCTCCTGCGTATTGGCTGTGGAGTCATAACCGATGGAAACGGACAAAAGAAGAATGGTTGAAAATGTCGTGGAACACTCAAAATTCGTAGATATCATGCCCCCGAAAATTATTCATTTATGCTGGTTCAGTAAGGATCCTTATCCGCTGGAAATCAAGATTTGCCTGGCAAGCTGGAAGCGTGTTCTTCCTGATTATAAGGTACATGTCTGGACGTACGAGGATGCAAAGGCTATCGGTTGTAAATATATAGACCAGGCGCTGTCGGTCAGGAAATGGGCATTTGCGGCAGATGTAGTCCGTTTTTATGCTGTATATAAAGAAGGTGGCGTGTATATGGACAGTGATATTTATCTGCGTAAGCGTTTCGACCGGTTTATTCCTGAAACCGGATGTGCTACGTTTAATGAGCGGTGGGAAGAAGGAGAAACCGATTATGGTATTCAGGCCGCGTTCTTTATCGGTTCAAAGGGAAATGATTTCTGTAAGGAGGTCTTTGAGTATTATCAGGAACGGGACTTTATTCGTCCAGACGGTTCGCTGGACCAGACGGTTTCTCCGTATATCATGCGAAGTGTTGCGGAACGTAGGGGATATGTCTGCAAGGAGGAGGAACAGCATTTGGATGGTATACATATATATCCTACTCATTGGTTGTCGCCAAGAAGCCGCTTCAAGCATAGTCCGGATGCTTTTGGGGAACATCGGGTGTACGGAAGCTGGCGTGACCATAAGTTTGGCAGGAAACTGGAACGTTCGTTCAAGCATTTCTGCAATGCAGTAAGATTTTATCTGCTCGGCAAATAAGTTTTATACTGGATATATCCGCTTTTGGTGGTTCATGATTGCTGTTACGCTGGTAGGGATTCTGCTTCAGTTGAAACTGGAAAATCAAAAGAAAGGATAATTGCTTAATATAAGATGGAAAAAGGATTTATGACACTTCAAAAGTCATAAATCCTTTTTTCATCTTATATTTATTGGATACCTTTCCGCTGTTTGTATTCATCGATTCGTTTCTGGAAGGCTTCTTCTTTTTTTCCGCCGTTGGAATGGAATATCAGTGCTTCGGGAATCTCTTTTCCACGGTCTTCCAGTCGGGATTTTCCGGTTTTATCTTTTATTATATCGACAGCATCGTATAAGTCATTGGTCGTGGCATCGTAGGCGTTCATGGTGAGGGTGTCGCCATGTACACGGATTTGCTGATAGTAACGGCTACCTGTTCCGAACTTGTCGAACCGCTTGTCGAACTCGATGTAGTAGTTTTTGGGTGAGCAGTGACTGACTGTATAAACAGGTGCTTGGGCTTCTCCATTTTCACCGTGGGCAGTCATACGGGCATAAGCGTGTTCGTGTCCTTGCAGTACGAGATCGACTCCATATTCCTCAACCAGCGGGTTGAACATGGTACGTTGAAACAGGTTGTTCATACTGCCTTTAATGGAGTATAGCGGATGATGAAGTACGACGATCTTCCATCGTGCATTGCTTTTCTTGAGCTGTTCTTCCAACCATTTTTTCTGAGTCCACAGGTAGAAGAACTCGCGGTTACTGTCGAGACAGAAGATTTGCATGTCGTTATACTTCAGAGTATATACTTGATTTTCGCCTACCATTGAGTCGAGATAGTATGAAAATACCAGTGAGAAGCGGCGTTCCAGTTTGCGAATGATGTATTTCAGGTATTCGTGGTTTCCTGTAACGGTGATGACAGGGTATTGTTGTCCGATGGAATCCAGCCCGCGATATGTTTCTTCCCAGCGTTGTTCGGTTGGACGTTCGGTCAGATCGCCTCCGAACACAAAAAACTCTGTATCGGGATGACGTTGCAATGCTTCACGGAAAAAATGGTTTGCTTTCCCGTTGATGCTGTCTTGCACATCGCCTACATACATGAATGAATAATCGTTGCGGGTAGACTGATTGTATGTACGGAAGCTATACCAGGATGAGGTCTTGCCTTCATTACAAACGCGGTAAGTATAATAGCGGTCAGGTTGTAAGGTACGGAGTTTGGCAACGTAGTATGCTGCCTTTCCGCTACGTGACTGGAAAATTTCTCCTTGTGCATCGATTTGTATGGTATCTTTCGAAAGTGTATCTACCAATTCGACATGCGACGGTACGACTATAGAGTCGTACTGCCAGCTGATATTGCGCGACAGTTCGTTTTCATCGCCGAAAGTGAGTAGTACTCGTCCGGGTTCTGACTGCGGTGCATAAGGAAGTTCTGCTTCGTTGTGGAACCATGCGCTCCAGCGTGAATTGATCCACAGTGCGAGTGCCGCGATGACAATCAATGTGATGCTAAGTCGGATGATAGTTTTCTTTTTCATGTTGTAACAGATTGTTATTCGGTTACAAAGATAAAAAATGGTACTTTAAATTTCTTATATTGTGTTCTGTTTTACAGAAAAGTTATTTTAAAATAAGGTCTTGAGAGGGTTTGGAAAATAATCGTTAACTTTGTCGCTCTTAACCTCCAAAAACATTGGCAATGAAAAAAGAATTGTTTTCGAATGTCTTTTCCTTGATATGGAATTTGTTCATTATCTATGTGTGTTATTCGCTTTGCCGTTTGACTTTTTTGCTTGAGAATTTCCGTCTGTTCAGTGAGAATCTGACAGGAGAATATGCGCTGAATATGTTCGGAGCAGGTATTATTTTCGATACGACGGCCATTTTGTATAGCAATGCCTTGTTTATTTTATTGTTTCTGCTGCCGTTTCATTGGAAAGAGAATGCTACCTTTTATAAGGTTGTCCGTTGGATTTTTACGGTAGTCAATGGCTTTTTCCTGATATCGAATCTGGTAGACTGTGTGTATTTCCGTTTTTCCGGACGGCGTACTACCATGAGTGTCTTTCAGGAATTTAGCAATGAGGGTGGGGGTAATCTGGCTTCTATCTTCATGGATGAGTTTATTTCGCACTGGTATCTGGTGGTATTGGCGGCAGTGTTCTGTTATGCTATTTATAAATTGTATCGGGCACCACGGAATATTCCGGTATATAGCAAGTGGCAATATTATCTGATACAGACCGTTACTTTGCTGGTTGCCATACCGTTTACAGTATTTGGTATGCGTGGAGGTATGACAACTGCTACACGTCCGATTACCATTAGTAATGCCAATCAGTATGTCGACCGGCCGCTGGATGCGGGTGTGGTGCTGAATACACCGTTTTCTATTTTCCGTACACTCGGGAAAAAGGCTTTTATTGTTCCCGACTATATGCCCGAAAGTGAAGCACTTGCCGTATATTCTCCGGTACATGTTCCTGCCGATTCGGTACAGTTCAAGCCGATGAATGTGGTTGTGATTATTTGGGAAAGCTTTACGAAAGAATTTGTAGGCAAGCTGAATCCTGATTTGGATAACGGGACATATAAGGGTTATACACCGTTTATCGATTCACTGTTGACAAAGAGTCTGAGTTTTACATATACTTATGCCAACGGGCGAAAGAGTATCGAGGGAATGCCTTCGGTCTTGTCGTCCATACCGAGTTTTGTTGAGCCGTTCTTCCTTACACCGGCTTCGCTGAACGATGTATCCAGCATTGCAGGTGAGCTGACTAAGAACAAAGGATATTATTCGGCTTTCTTCCATGGGGCTATGAACGGTTCGATGGGATTTCAGGCCTTTGCCCGTTCAGTAGGATTTACTGATTATTACGGACGTACGGAGTATAATGAAGATCCTCGCTATCACGGTGATGATGATTTCGACGGTACATGGGCTATCTGGGACGAAGAGTTTCTGCAATACTATTGTGATAAGATGACAGAATTTAAGCAGCCGTTTGTTACTTCCGTATTTACGGCAAGTTCACATCATCCGTTTGCAATACCAGCATGTTATGAAGGAAAATTTCCAGACGGACCAACTCCGCTTCAGCGTTGTATCGGCTACACGGATCATGCCTTGCAGCTCTTTTTTGAGAAAGCTTCCCGTCAGCCTTGGTTCAATAATACATTGTTTGTGATAACTGCCGATCATACCAGCTTTGGTACATATCCAGAGTATATGACCGACTTGGGTTTGTATAGTGTTCCTATCTTGTTTTATGCTCCCGGTATGCCGGAACTTCGCGGTATGGAGGACAAGATTGTCGAGCAGATAGATATTATGCCGACTGTACTGGGATTGCTGGGTTATGATCGCCCATATATCAGTTTCGGACAGGATGCACTCCAAACTCCGGCTGCTGAGAAATTCTCAGTGAATAATGTAATGGGTACAAATGTCTATCAGTTTGTAAAGGGAGATTACATGATTCAGTTCGATGGAGAGAAAGTGCTGAAAGCTTATCGTTACCGTATCGACCGTTTACTGAAAGATGATGTGAAGGATACCATGCCTCAGGACACACTTCGGGCTATGGAAACACAAGTGAAATCGTTTATCCAGCAGTATATGCAACGTATGAACTCGAATGATCTGGTTTACAGAGAGTAAGTTCGCTTTGTGTCAAACTCTGCAAAGAATATAATAATTTTCTATAACTATTGCTTATGGTTGTTGCTCTATTTTGAAAAAAATGGAGTGAAACTCTCCTTCTTTTAATGGACGAAAGGTTTTAATAGTTAGCTATATATAAAACAGCCCTGTCAGATTCAGCTTTTAAAGTGAATGACAGGGCTGTTTTATATATAGTTAAATCTAAAATCAGATTAAAAGTTTATTTTCTGAAGTTGAAATTTAGCTTTTATTCTGTATTCTTTATCAGTTCTTATTTGCGCGCTTACGTTCTGTTTCATCCAGAATGACTTTACGCATACGCATGCTCTTTGGAGTTACTTCTACATATTCGTCTTCTTTGATGTATTCCAAAGCTTCTTCCAGTGAGAAGATTACCGGAGGAATGATACGAGCTTTATCATCCGATCCGGAAGCACGCATGTTTGTCAGTTTCTTCGATTTGGTAACGTTGATGACAAGGTCGTTTTCGTGAACATGTTCTCCTACTACCTGACCAGCATATACTTCATCCTGCGGGTAAATAAAGAATTTTCCACGGTCTTGCAGCTTGTCGATAGCATAAGCAAACGCTGTTCCGCTTTCCATTGCAATCATAGAACCATTAGTACGGCGAGGAATTTCACCCTTATATGGCTGATATTCTTTAAAGCGGTGAGCCATGATAGCTTCTCCCTGTGAAGCTGTCAGTACATTGGTACGCAGACCGATGATACCACGTGAAGGCATGTCGAATTCGATGTTTACGCGGTCACCCTGAGTTTCCATAGAAACCATTTCACCTTTACGGCGTGTTACCATATCAATCATCTTGCTGGCAAACTCTTCGGGTACGCTGATGGTCAGTTCTTCAATCGGTTCGCATTTTACACCGTCTATTTCTTTGAAGATAACCTGAGGCTGTCCTACCTGAAGTTCGTATCCTTCGCGGCGCATGGTTTCAATCAATACAGACAAGTGTAATACACCACGTCCGGAAACAATCCATTTTCCATCTTCATTTTCTGTCTTGCGTACACGTAATGCCAAGTTCTTGTCAAGCTCTTTCATCAGGCGGTCGTGGATGTGACGTGAAGTAACAAACTTACCTTCCTTACCAAAGAACGGAGAATCGTTGATAGTGAACAGCATACTCATGGTCGGTTCATCGATAGCAATAGGTGGCAGTGGTTCCGGATTTTCAAAATCGCAGATAGTATCACCGATTTCGAATCCTTCTATACCGATAAGTGCACAGATATCACCTGAAGAAACTGATTCTACCTTTTTGCGGCCCAATCCTTCGAAAGTGTGAACTTCCTTGATCTTAGATTTCACCATTGTTCCGTCACGTTTAGCCAATGTGATATTCATGCCTTCGCGAAGTGTTCCGCGATGTACACGACCTACGGCTATACGTCCGGTATATGAAGAATAATCAAGAGAGGTAATCAGCATTTGTGGAGTACCATCCAATTGATGAGGAGCCGGTATATATTTAACGATAGCATCCAATAATGGAGTAATAGTGCCGGTAGGAGTTTTCCAGTCTTCGCCCATCCAGTTATTCTTTGCAGAACCGTAAAGAACAGGGAAGTCAAGCTGGTCTTCTGTAGCGTTGAGGCTGAACATCAGGTCGAATACCATTTCGTAAACTTCTTCCGGACGGCAGTTTGGCTTATCTACCTTGTTGACAACAACAATAGGTTTCAATCCGATCTGTAAAGCCTTTTGCAATACAAAGCGTGTCTGTGGCATCGGACCTTCGAACGCATCAACCAGCAGGATGCATCCGTCTGCCATGTTCAAAACTCGTTCTACTTCTCCACCGAAGTCGGCGTGTCCCGGAGTATCGATAATGTTGATTTTTGTACCGTTGTAATTGATGGATACGTTTTTAGAAAGGATAGTTATACCTCTTTCACGTTCCAGATCATTGTTATCCAGTACCAATTCGCCATTGGTTTGGTCATTGCGGAATAAGTGTCCCGCCAGCATCATTTTGTCCACCAGTGTAGTTTTTCCGTGGTCTACGTGGGCAATAATGGCAATGTTTCTAATATCTTGCATACTATACCTATAATTTGGTTGCAAATTTACTACTTTTTTATTGAACGCAAAAACGTAAAGATACAGAAGTTTTTATTTATTCTGATATGAGCGTAATAAACTGTGTCTTTAGAGTTTGTCTAAGTCTATTTTCATATATTTTATAAGTTCTCTGCGCCAGGTAAAGGTGATATGTAGTTTTCCATCTTTTCCTTGTATGATTGCAGGATAGGAGTATTCACGTATCGGAGAATCTTCCAAAGTAAGTACAGGTTTCCAGTGGATACCATCCTCGGATAAAGCAAGGTTGAGTGGAGTACGCACTGCTTTTTTTGCACGAAGCTGTGGCTTGGAGTTATTGTAGACTAATACATGTCTTCCATCTTTCAATGTAACAGCATCGGTTCCGGAGTTATTGTTGGGAAGTTCGTCGATCAGGGTCACTTTGCTCCAGGTTGTTCCATTATCTTTGCTCCATGAGGTTGCCAGATGGGAGTTTCGTGTACGGCAGATTACTTGTAGCGTTCCATCCTTATGTTTGAGTATACTGGGCTGGATAACTTGTATGGGACGTTTCAAGGAATCATCAGCTCCGATACCTTGATGCTGGCTGAGAAACTCTTGTTCTGCATCTATCGGACCTGTTGTTTTCCATGTCTTTCCCATGTCGTCAGAATATTCCATATGTATGCGCCAGCCGGCATTTCCTTCCGTGCTTGACGGACAAATGATTCTTCCGTTTATGAATTCAGGTTTATTTTTAATGGGACCTAAAAAGCCTTTGGGAAGCGGTTCACGTTTGCTCCAGGTTTTTCCTCCATCCTTTGAACGTACCAACCAGCCCGTCCAGTCGGGAACGTTTAATCCTATTTTGAAGAAAAGTAGCAGGTCGCCTCCCGGAACTTGAAACAGGACTGGGTTCCAACAAGCTTTACGATGATTTTTTATGTCGGCGGTTACACCGGCTATGGCTGCATCAGGATCGTCTAAATCGAACACACCGTCGGCTGCTTTTATCGGTGCAGTCCATGTATTGCTGTCATGAGATTTACGGCATACCCAGATACATACATCGGGATTGCGTTCTTTTGTGCCACCGAAGAAAGCAGTTACCAAATCGCCATTGTCGAGTTCTGCAATCGTAGAGGCATGACATTCGGGGAAAGGAGCCTTTTCATATAGAAATTCATTTTGAATAACAGCGGGATGAATAGCTGGTATTTCTACTGCATAATGATATTTTCCCGATCCTATTTGCTGTATGCTGCCATCAGGGAAATGGACTTCTGCTGTGGTATTGCAGGGGATGGTGATGTCCCACTCTACATGAGTCAGTGTCTTTTTCCACCGGCTTTCTATTTTGCCATACAATGAACGATAAGAGGCGTTTACCCAGAATAAGTTCTGGATGCTGAAATCAGGTTTTAATATAATGTGTTTGAATCCTGTCTTTTCACGGTCACTACGTATCCCAGCTGCGTTTTCATAACACCATGGCAGTAAGTCGCCCAGCAGCATAACATGATTTCCGCTATTCATTGCTGGGTTAGCGGTATTGCCATTCCATAATTCCCATATCGTAGTAGCTCCTTGCTGAGCCATATATCCCCAGGAAGGGTAGGTTTTGTTTGATGCAAGTAAGAATGCTACATCGGAAAAACCTCTTCGGGAGAGTTCACGCAAGAGCCATTGTACTCCAATGACTCCGCAACCTATATGACCTCCGTTTCGGAGAATGGTATTGGCTATGATTTGGCCTGTAACATCTTTCTGGCAATCTTCTGGTACAATATCGAATGCCAAAGGCAACAGATTGGCTGTGACAGTATTATTACTGTAGCGGATGCTATCCGGATAGAGTGGGTTACCGGGTTTTTGTGAAGTCCCGCGTTCGATGTGCAGATATTTTTTATTGAAAGCATCTTTCATTTCTTTGGTCCATGCTTGCCATTGGTTTCTATCCTCTTTAAGATTCTGGAGGGATGCAAAACGGCTCATCATATCAAGAAGCTTAATGTAATATGCTGTAGATATCAGGGTTCCGTCGGTTATACGTGCAGAATCTTTGCTGTGAATCAGTTCCAGAGATTCTGGTGGAACACACCAGTCACCGTATCTGTCTTTGGTAATTAATCCGTCTTTTAGATATTCTTTATGAAGATGTAACATCCACTTGCGAATGTAAGGATAACAGCGTTCTATGGGTTCACGATTTCCAAACTGTGTATACAGCATGTCGCAGGCAAAAGGTAAAGCTGCCGGCCATGTAACATTGTCGCTGTAGTACATCCAGAAGGCTGGGCCCACATCGGGAATGCAGCCATCTTCGCGTTGGGCCTCACAGATGTCGCGTGTCCATTTACTATATAATGTGCTGTTATCGAATAAAAAGCTTTCTCCCCAGCAGCCCATTGTGCGGTCGCCGAGCCAAGGTTGACGTTCGTCACGCTGCGGACAGTCTACTGGCATACCTTTATAATTATCAAGTATTCCCCACCATGCATTTTGGTGAATGCGGTTTAATGTGGTATCAGAACATTCGAATGTTCCGATTGGTTCCAGGTTATCACTGACAACTTCTCCCGTGAAATCAGACAGTTTAGCATTTTTATATCCACTGATTTCTACAAAACGGAATCCGTGATAAACAAATCGTGGAGCCCATGTCGCCCCATTCTCTTTTCCGTTACATATATAAAAGTCGGTAGATTCCGCATGTCGGAAATTATCCCGGTACAGTTCGCCGTTAGCGGAGAGCGTTTCAGAAAAACGCAGTCGGATTGTATCGCCCGTATTTCCCTTTATTTTCATACGAATCCATCCGGCGATGTTTTGTCCTAAATCGAGTATGTATTTATCTCCTAGAGGAGAGATTTTGATGGGCTTAATTGTTTGTACGATAGTCATTGGGGAAGTCATTTGAGAGCGGAGAGTACCTCCCGGCATACCTACTCGTTCGGCTTCGAGCCACTGACTGTCATCGTAACCGGGTTTTGTCCAGTCGCCTAATTCATAGCGTGCATCGTAAATTTCTCCATCATATTCGTTATTGCTGCGTATGGGACCATTGGCTGTAATGCGCCAGCTGGTATCAGTTGCAATTGTTTCTTTGCTGTCATCAGTATATTCTATAAGCAGGTTGAGGCGTAGTTTGGGATAACCGAAATTGACAATCTTATATGATTTGTATTTTTGTTGCATGGTGTAATAACGTCCATTGCCTAATGTAACTCCTATGGCGTTATTGGTTGTCAGCAGGGAAGTAACATCGAATGTATTATATAACACCGTTTTCCGATAGTCAGTGGGTGCAGGTGTCAAGACTTGGTTGCCTATATGCTGACCATTGATAAATAGTTCGTAGAGTCCGAGTCCGCAAATAAATACAGTAGCTCTCTTTATCGGTTTACTGATGGAAAACTCTTTGCGTAAATAGCGTGCGCTGAGGCGGCTGTGGGCTGTTTCTTTTTCCCATGGGAAAACTTTGTCCAGTCCTATCCACCGACCTTTCCATTTTACTTCTCCTAATAATCCGATGCTCCATGTTGCAGGCTGGCTCCATTCACTTTCTCCTACAGTAGTGTAACTCTTTACTTTCCAGTAGCATAAATCATTGCTCTTTAATGGTTTTCCTGCATACTGAATCCACTGAGAATGGGATGACTGAACTTTTCCTGAATCCCATATGTCGCCTTTGTCTTGTGCCAGGAGCTCGGGTGAAGAAGCTACCAGAATATGATAGGCTGTTTGCATCACATTTTGTTTGTCCGATTCCAGTTGCCATCCTAGGCGTGGACTGGCAGTATCAATTCCCATCGGATTGCTAAGCTGTTCTGTCTTTAATTGGGTGACTGATATATTTTCGGCAAGCATGATAGCCGGAATAAGACAGCAAGTGAGCAGCAGTGTCTTGATGAAATAAGTAGTTTTCATAATACGGTTTTATTGTGTTTTTGGATTGTTTGTATTTTCAAAGCTTTAAATATAATGAAAATCTGCATGTTTCTTTCATTTTTTGTGTATAAAAAAGAAGAAAAATGTTGTATAACGGAAGATTATCACTATCTTTGCACCCGCAAATCAATTTAGTATATTAAAAAATAGTCAAAATTATGTATTTAGACGCAGCTAAAAAACAAGAAATCTTTGAAAAGTACGGAAAGTCTAACACTGATACTGGCTCACCTGAAGCACAGATTGCATTGTTTTCATACCGTATTTCTCACCTGACTGAGCACATGAAGCTCAACAGAAAAGATTATAGCACTGAAAGAGCTCTGACAACACTGGTAGGTAAGCGTCGTTCTTTGCTGACTTACTTGAAGAACCGCGATATCGAAAGATACCGTGCTATTGTTAAGGAACTCGGTCTGCGTAAGTAATTCATTACTTGCTGCAACAAAACACAAATCGAGCCGCCTCTTCGAAAGAAGGACGGCTCGATTTGTGTTTTGTTGTTAAAGAAAAAATTAACCGAGCTTTTATTAGACATTATATAGATTAATTTGTTATATGACTCATTTTGTGTCTGATTCTGAAGTTGTGTAATCCACAAGCAA
>ENA-ORLY01000424-ORLY01000424.1-human-gut-metagenome-genome-assembly--contig:-NODE-424-length-59837-cov-10.351489_pt1 | contig 59837 bp, 57 predicted proteins | sample MGYA00243071_ERZ508832 | MGnify/ENA primary metagenome ERZ508832 (study PRJEB26277, sample SAMN04329777) | human gut metagenome | biome: human-associated habitat | host: Homo sapiens | place: USA... | reverse complement strand
TATTCTCTTCGGAAAGAGAATACCCCCTTTGGTGCCGCGGCGCGCACGCCGCTCCCCCTCCCGCGCTCGCGCGGGAAAATCAGGGCACCCCTTTGGAAAAGGGTGTAAAAAAGACCCGCCACATCTGTGGCAGGTCTTTTTTGAGCTAATTAGTAATAACGCTTGTTGCGGTTCTTACGGGCGGCCTCGCTCTTCTTGCGGCGCTTGACACTGGGGCTCTCATAGCACTCTCTCTTGCGGACCTCCGCCACGATACCGGCCTTGGCGCAGCTTCTCTTGAAGCGCTTGAGCGCGCTGTCGAGAGATTCGCCTTCCTTGACGTGGATCTCGGACATTTATGTTTTCCCTCCCTCCGATACACCCGGCTTGATCCTGGGCGCTCTTTAAGAGTCATTCACATGACTAACGGTGGTATTATATGAGAAAAATCACGGCTTGTCAATAATCTTTCCTCATATTTTTGAAAAAATCCGAAATTCCGCTCAGCAGGGCTTCACGATCAAGTTGACGAGCTTGTTCTTGACGTGGATGACCTTGACGATCTGCATGCCGGCGATGGCCTTGGCGACCTTTTCATTCGCCTTGGCGGCCTCGACGACGGTGTCCTGATTGCTGTCCACGGGGACGATGATCGTACCCTTGAACTTGCCGCCGACCTGGACGGCCATCTCCGCGGTGGAGGCGACAGTCTTGCTCTCGTCATACTCCGGCCACGCGCACTGCATCGCCATCTTGCCCTCGTACTTGGCGACAAAGCCCTTCTGCTCCCAGAGCTCCTCGACCATGTGGGGCGCGAACGGAGAGAGCATGAGCAGCAGCGCCTCAAAGTCGCCGCGGCTGACGCCGTTCGAATAGAACTCGTTGACCATAGCCATGAGGGCGGCGATGGCGGTGTTCATCTTCAGCGTGTCAATATCGTCCGTGACCTTCTTGATGGTCTTGTGGACGATGGGCGCGTTCTTCTCGGAAACGCCCTCCTCGTCCGTCACCTGATCGGCGAGGTTCCACACGCGGTCTAAGAAGCGCTTGCAGCCCTTGACAGCGTCGTCAGACCAGGTCGCTACCTTTTCAAAATCGCCGATGAACATGATATAAAGGCGCATCGTGTCCGCGCCGTAGGCCTTGACCACATCGTCGGGATTGACGACGTTGCCGAGGGACTTGCTCATCTTGACCGCCGGACGCAGCGCCTGATTGCCGTACTTGGCGATGAGCGCGTCCTTCTCCTCCTGCGTGGAGACGTTGCCGACGTAGTGCGGGTTCTGGCCCAGAATCATGCCGTGGCTCGTGCGCTTGGCATAGGGCTCCTTCGTGTGCACGACGCCGATGTCGTACAGGAACTTATGCCAGAAGCGGGAGTAGAGCAGGTGCAGCGTGGTATGCTCCATACCGCCGTTGTACCAGTCCACAGGGCCCCAGTAGTTTTCCGCCTCGTGGGAGACGGGCGCCTGGTCGTTGTGCGGGTCCATATAGCGCAGGAAGTACCAAGAAGAGCCGGCCCACTGGGGCATGGTGTCGGTCTCGCGCTTGGCGGGACCTCCGCACTTGGGGCACTTGGTGTTGACCCAGTCGGTCATCTTGGAGAGCGGGCTCTCGCCGTCGTCGGTCAGCTCGTAGCTGTCCACCTGCGGCAGAACGAGCGGCAGCTCCTCCTCGGGAACAGGCACCCAGCCGCACTTGGGGCAGTTGACAAGGGGGATCGGCTCGCCCCAGTAGCGCTGGCGGGAGAAGACCCAGTCGCGCAGCTTGTAGTTGACCTTTTCATGGCCCCATCCCTGCTCGACGGCGTACTTCTTCATCGCGGGGATGGCCTCCTTGACGGTCATGCCGTTCAAGAAGCCGGAGTTGACCATGATACCGGTGTCATCCTTGAGCGTGAAGGCCTCCTTCGTGATGTCGCCGCCCTCGACGACCTCGACGATGGGGATACCGAACGCCTTGGCGAAGTCCCAGTCGCGCTGGTCGTGGCCCGGAACGCCCATGACGATACCGGTGCCGTAGCCCATCAAAACGTAGTCCGAGACGAACATCGGCACGACCTTACCGGTCGCGGGGTTGATGACCTCGATGCCGTCGAGACGAACGCCGGTCTTGTCCTTATTGAGCTCGCCGCGCTCAAAGTCGCTCTTGCGGGCGGCGGCAGCCTGATAGGCCTCGACCTCGTCCCAGTTCTTGATGATGCTCTTCCACTTTTTAAGCAGCGGGTGCTCGGGAGAGATGACCGTGTACGTCACGCCGAACAGCGTATCGACACGGGTGGTGTAAACGGTGATATCATCCTCGGTGTTGGTCTTGAACGTGACCTCGGTACCGGTGGAGCGGCCGATCCAGTTGCGCTGCTGCGTCTTCACGCGCTCGATGTAGTCGACGTCGTCGAGATCGTCGATGAGGCGGTCGGCATACTTCGTGATGCGCAGCATCCACTGGCTCTTTTCCTTGCGGATAACGGGTGCGCCGCAGCGCTCGCACACGCCCTCGACGACCTCTTCGTTGGCCAGCACACACTTGCAGCTCGTGCACCAGTTGACGGGCATCGTCGTCTTGTAGGCAAGGTCGTGCTTGAACAGCTGGAGGAAGATCCACTGCGTCCATTTATAATACTGTGGGTCGGTCGTGTCGATCACGCGGTCCCAGTCGAAGCCGTAACCGAGCATCTTGAGCTGACGGGTGAAGTTCTTGATGTTCTGCTGCGTGACGATGGCGGGATGGATGTGGTTCTTGATGGCAAAGTTCTCCGTCGGCAGGCCGAAGGCGTCAAAGCCGATGGGGTTGAGGACATTGTAGCCCTGCATGCGCTTTTTGCGGCAGATGATGTCCATCGCCGTGAACGGGCGCGGGTGGCCGACGTGCAGACCCGCGGCGGAGGGGTACGGGAATTCGATCAGGCCGTAGAACTTGGGGCGCTTGTCCCCCGTCACGGCGGCGTAGGGCTTTACCTGCTCCCACTTGTCCTGCCATTTTTTCTCAATGGCTGCGAAATCGTACTTCATGGATCTTCTCCTTTATGTGAAATAGTATTTTGATGCGAAAAAAGTCCCTGACCGTTTTTCAAACGGTCAGGGACGTAACGAACACATTACGCGATACCACCCTGATTCAGCGCACGGTTTCCCGTGAGCCCTCAGCGGCTTCATAGCCTTGCCCGTAACGGGGGCGACCGTTCCGCCCTTTCAGGCGGACTGCTCGGGAGTGAGTCATCCACGCGCATTTTCCCACCGGCTCGCACCGACCGCCGGCTCTCTTCAGGTGAAAATCACGCGTCTTTTTGCTCCGTCATCGCGTTTTGCATAAATTCAGCATGACCATTTTAGGCGTTTTGTCCCGCCTTGTCAAGCGTTATTTTTCAGGTGGGATCACCCTTACTCCGCGTGGGGCAGGATGGCGCTCAGGTCGACTTCCTCGCCGTCGGCCCACAGGTGCTCGAGGGAATAGAACTTGCGCGCCTCGTCGTTGAAGACGTGGACGACGACGCAGCCGTAGTCGAGCAGAACCCACGTGCCGCCGCGGTAGCCCTCGCGGTGCAGCGGCTCCTCGCCCTTTTCGGTCAGTTCCTTTTCCACCGCGTCGCACAGCGCGTTGATCTGCGTGTTGGACGTACCGGTGCAGATGACAAAGTATTCTGCGAGCGTCGTGATCTTGTCGATGCGGATGAGTCTGATCTCCTTGCCCTTTTTGCTGTCGAGCGCCTTGACGGCGATCTCGGCCATTTCTCTTGCAGGTAACATAGGGGGTCTCCTTTTCTTATTTTGAGTTTTTGATTATTTTTATTCTTTTACATTACGGGCGCAGCCATTCCGGCATTTCGTCGCTGCCGGCCGTGCCGCTGTTGTCGCCGGTCGTGCCGCTCTCTCCCGTGCCGGGGCCGGTCGGGGTCACGGGATCGACAGGCGTGGTGGGCTCGCTTGGCGTGGTCGTGCCGCTGTTATCGCCCGTGTTGCCCGGATCAACGGTCGTACCGCCGCTGTTGTTACCGGTATTGCCGGGGTCGACCGTCGTGCCGCTGTTGTCGCCGGTATTGCCGGGATCGGTGGCCGTACCCGGATCGGTCGTCGTGCCGCTGTCCCCTGTGCCGGTCTGTGAGCCGGAGGAGGAATGGTGGTTCTGCGGCTTGGCAGCCTTACTGTCCTCCACATGGCCCGTGGACGAGGACACCGAGCCATCCGAGTTGACGGACATGATGTCAAGGTCGCGCATTGTGAATGTCTCGACAAACGGGCTGAGCTCGTTGTTGACGAGATCCAAAAGCTCCTGCGCGTTCGGCACCACGTAGGAAAGCATTCCTCCGATCGAACGGCTGTAAACCATCTTGCCGGTGTTCGGCATCGTGACAAAGTTCACCGAGTCGATCGTCAGTCCGCCCATGACGGCCTGCGAGCCGAACCAGAGCATTTCCTCGAACGTAAGATCCGAGGTAACATTATTTTTCACCGCGCGAGCAAAGTCGCCGATCTTCGTCACGTTCTTGAGCTGCAAAAGCTGCTCGATCATCGCCTTTAAAAGCGTCTGCTGCGTCTTGATGCGGCCAAGGTCGCCGTCCGGATAGCCATAGCGCATATCGTTGTCGTGGCGGTAGCGCAGCACCTGCATCACATCGCTGCCGCTGAGTTTGCGGTAGCCCTTGGTCTGGTGGATGTGAAGATCCTGATAGGGGTCGTCGTAGTTCATGTTGCGCGGCACATCGTAATAGACGCCGCCCATGGCGTCCACGATCTCGCCGACGGCATCCCATTCCAGTACGACCTGATAATCCGGCTCAAAGCCGACGAGCTGGGCAATCTCCTTATAGAGCGCCTGAATGCCCTTGTCTCCCCCGCCGTAGTAGTTGTAGACGGAGTTGATCTTCTTAATGTCCCAGGGAACGTTGACCATCGTGTCGCGCGGGATGGACATGACGGTCGCCTTCTGGTTCGTCACGTCATAGCTCGCGAGCAGCATCGTGTCGGTGTTGCCGCCGCCGCCCGTGTCGCGGCCGAGAATGAGCACGGTGTAGAAATCCTTGCTCTTTCGCTCGCCGCCCGCCTTCGGGCGCACGCCGTCGCCATAGTCGATGCCGTCGGTCTGCTCGGTGTTGTTATTCTTGCTGCCGTCGTCCTTGCTCGGCAGCTCCGGCGCGCGGATTTTCAGCAGATAGCTGCCGCCGGCAACCACACCGCACAGCAGCGCGATGAGCAGCACCTTGGCAAAGAGCCTCCCTGGGTGGGAAAAGGTCTCCTTGACCTGCTCCCAGGCCTCGTCGCAGTTGCGCTCGAAAAAGCCCTCTTTCCGGTGCGTGTGCCGCCCCTCGTAATAGGGGTCTTCCCTGTCTCTCTCGTAAATCTCTCTTTGATCACTCATGGGTATGTCCTCTCAGATACTCCAGCGCTTGCAGCGTGTTGTGGTGAACGGGGTTGCCCATCTGCTCCATTTCCTCCACGGTCATGGCAAGGCCCATTTCAAGGCCCTTGTCCAGATCCTCCCACACGACCTTGCGGAGATCCTCCACGCCGTCGAAGTCGCGGTTCGGCTCGATGTAATCGGCAAGATAGATGACCTTTTCAAGTAACGTCATATTTGCCTTGCCCGTCGTGTGCCACAGGATCGCGTTGTAAATCTCGTCATCCGCGCCGTACACGTCGCGCGCGAGCGCCGCGCCGGTCTTGGCGTGCAGCAGCTTGAGCGCATGCTGCTCCAGCTCGTCGAGCACGATGTGGTAGTGCTCGCACATCGCGAGCTGCTCTTCCATCGAAAGACGCTTGGTCGAGTCATGCAGAAGCGCGGCAAAGCGCGCCTTTTCGACGTCTGCGCCGTACTTTTCCGCGAGCGCCTTGGCCGTCTGCTCGGTGCCGAGCACGTGCGGGATGCGCTTGGCCTTGAGGTAGGAGAGCGCGATGGGTCTCAGGTCCTCTAAGGTTAGACGTTTTAAATCGAGATTTGTTCCATAAAGATGCTTGCGGTAAATATATCCCAGCACCGCGGGGGCCAGAAGCCCATCCGTCTCCCTCTTCGGGATGCGCGCGCGCAGCTCCGTCGACGAGACGTCGACAAGGTTCGGCAGCGTCATCGTCACGATGCGGCTGCCCGGAAAGCGCTGGCCGAGGTACTTGCGCTGCGGGGCGAAAAGCTCCTCGCCATCCTTTTCCGTGCGGCCAAAGGCGCACAGGCCCGCATACTGCACGATCTCGTCCGGCTTGTACCAGTACTGGAACGTCAAGAACATGTCCGTCCCCATCAGAAGCCACAGCTCATCGTCGGGGCGCTGCTCATGCAGGATGCGCAACGTGTCCGCGGTGTAGCTCTTGCCGCCGCGCGCGATCTCCATGTCGGAGATCGTGACCTTTACGCCCGTGTCGAGCGCGATCTGCTCGCCCATCAGGCGCGTCATCGCAAGGCGGTCGTCCACCCCTGCCGCGTCGGCGGAGAGCATCTTGTGCGGCGGGATACCCGCCGGGATGAGCAGGAGCTCGTCGAGCCCTAAATATTTTGCCGCGCTCTCGGCCGCGGCCATATGACCCAGATGCGGCGGGTTGAAGCTGCCGCCGTAAATTCCGATCTTCAAGTTTGTTCGACCTCTTTTTCTCTTTTACACGGTCTTCTTCGCTGCCTTAGGCAGCACGATCTTGTCCTTCTTGTCCTTTTTGTGCGAGGGGCGGTAGAGCACGAACTTCGTACCGATGACCTGCACCTGCTCGCTGCGCGTCAAGGCGCTCAGCTCGTCGCACGCCTCGCGCGCGGTGAGCATGCTGTTTTCAAGCACGCGGCACTTGATGAGCTCACGCGCCTCCAGCGCGTCGTTCGCCTGCTTGACGAGGTTGTCGCCGATGCCGTCCTTGCCGATGTGGACGATCACGTCGAGGTCATTGGAAAGGCTGCGCAGATACGCGCGCTGTTTGCTGCTTAATTCCATAGTATTTCCTTATCCTTTTTATTGATGTTCCGCAAGATAATTCTTGAGCGTTTCCTTGAATGCCCGCAGTGCCTTGCCGCGGTGCGAGATCTCCGCCTTTTCTTCTGCCGAAAGCTGTGCAAAGGTCTTCCGCTTGTCAGGCACGAAGAACACGGGATCGTAGCCGAAGCCGTTTTCGCCCATCGGCGCGAACGCGATCGTACCCTCGACCTCGCCGTCGTCCTGCAAGACGTCGCCGTTCGGGAACGCGCAGGTGATCGTCGTGTGGAAGTGGGCGCGGCGGTCGGCCTGACCGTGCATCATCTGCAAAAGAAGACGGTAGCGGCCGGTGTCATCCAGCCCCTCGCCGCCAAAGCGCGCGCTGTAAACGCCGGGGCCGCCGTTCAGCGCGTCGACGCACAAGCCCGAATCGTCCGCGATGGCGGGCAGCTTCGTCGCCTCCATGACGGCCCTGGCCTTCAAAAGCGAGTTCTCCGCAAACGTCTCGCCGGTCTCCTCGACCTCGATCTTCACGCCGAGGTCGGCTTCCGACACGACCTCCACGCCGAGCTCGCCCAGAATAGCGCTCATTTCCTTCAATTTCTTGGGGTTCTGCGTTGCCAAAACAAATTTCATCGTCAAACCTCCCACGGGTCTTTTTCCCGTCTCTTCCTGCTTTTTTCTTCGCGCTTTTCTTCCTCGCGCTGCGCCTTGCGCTCTTCGCGCTGCGCGCTCATCTTTTCCTGCCAGGCTGTGAACTTTTTATCGAGCTTGTCAAGCGGCCATTCGATCTCCGGCACGGGCACGATGACCACCTTGCAGCTCTCACAGTAACGGGCGGGCGTGTAATAATCTCCTAACAGCCCCGCTCTGCCAAGCCAGACCTGTTCCTTCTCGTCGCCAAATCCGTCTTTGAGCATGCCGTCCTCACCTCTTGGACACCAGTAAATATCACGCAAGACAGGGATGGCTCCATCTCGCATTTCCTTTCCGCAATAGGGGCAAACAGAAGTGATTTCCATATTCGTCTCCTTATTGTCTCGCGAGTCTTATGCTTTTTTGTCTTAGATCAGCGCCTTGACGTATTCCTCCGCGTTGAACGGCTGGAGATCGTCGATGCCCTCGCCGAGGCCGACGTACTTCACCGGCACGCCCAGCTCCTGCGCGATGGCGACGCAGATGCCGCCTTTGGCCGTGCCGTCGAGCTTCGTCAGGATAATGCCCGTCAGGCCCGCCGTCTCGCGGAAGACCTTCGCCTGCTGCAAGCCGTTCTGCCCTGTCGTCGCGTCGAGCACTAAAAGCGTCTCCTTCGCGGCATCGGGCAGCTCTCGGTCGATGATCTTGCGGAGCTTCGAGAGCTCGTTCATCAGGTTCACCTTGTTGTGAAGTCTGCCCGCCGTGTCGCAGAGGACGACGTCGACACCTCTCGCCTTCGCCGCGGCGAGCGAGTCGAACAGCACCGCGCCGGGGTCCGCGCCCTCAACCGAGCGGACGATCTCGCAGTCGGCGCGGTTCGCCCAAATTTCAAGCTGATCCGCCGCCGCCGCGCGGAACGTATCTGCCGCGCATAAAAGCACGCGCTTGCCCTCGCCCTTCAGACGGTGGGCGATCTTGCCGATGGACGTGGTCTTGCCCACGCCGTTCACGCCGATGACCAGCACGACGCTCGGTTTGGTCGACAGGTCGAGCGTGGTGTCGCCCACGTTCAGCTTTTCAATCAAAATATCGCGCAGCGCCTGCTTCACATCGTCGCCGCGCTGGATGCTCTTCTGGTACACGACGTCGCGCAGCTTTTTCACCGCGTCGTGCGCGACCGTCGCGCCGAGGTCGGCCATAATGAGGCTGTCCTCAAGCTCGTCATAGAATTCGTCGTCAATGGTCTCCCACACGATGGTGTCGAACCACGCCTTTTTGATCTTTGCAAAAATACCCATTTGTTTCTCCTCGCGCTTTATTCCTTAATGTTGAGTTCCTTCGCCATGTCGTTCATATTGATCGTCAGCACCTTGCTCACGCCGCGCTCCTGCATCGTGACGCCGTAGAGGACGTCCGCTGCCTCCATCGTGCCGCGGCGGTGCGTGATGACGATAAACTGCGTTTTGCTCGTGATGCGGCGCATGTAATTGGCCACGCGCACCACGTTCGGCTCGTCGAGCGCCGCCTCGATCTCATCCATGACGCAGAACGGCGTCGGATGAACCTTCAGGATGGCGAAGTACAGCGCGATGGCAACGAACGCCTTTTCGCCGCCCGAGAGCAGCGTGATCGTCTTGAGCGCCTTGCCCGGCGGCTGGACCTTGATCTCGATGCCGCAGGAGAGCACGTCGTTCTCGTCCTCGAGCTCGAGCGTGGCCTTGCCGCCGCCGAACAGCTCCAAAAACGTCTCCTGGAAGCTCTCGCGGATCAGCGCGAACTGCTCTTTGAAGATGACGGTCATCTCGCTTGTGATGCTGTCGATCACGCCGACGAGCTCGCCCTTTGCCTTTTCCACGTCGTCGCGCTGCTCTGTCAGATAGGTGTAGCGCGTGTTCACACGCTCGAATTCCTCGATTGCGCCGACATTGACCGCGCCAAGACCGCTGATGGCACGCTTGAGCTCGCCGATGCGGCGGCTCGCCTTAGCGACGCTCTCTAATTCAATGCGCTGCTCCTGCGCGGCGGAGTGCGACAGCTCGTAGTTTTCCCACAGCTTGTCGAGGATCTGCTGCTCCTCCATCGCGCTCGTCGCGCGCTTCTGTTCGAGCTTGCTGACGCTGCGCTCGACATTGAGCACGTTTTCGTTGAGCTCGCGGCCGCGGCGGTCGCTCTGGCTGCGCTCGGCTTCAAGTGCGAGTTTCGCTTTGGAAAGCGCTTCGAGCTCGGCGCGCTTTTCCGTCATTTTGCCGCTCAGCGCGGCGATCTCAGTCTCATGTGTGCCGATCTCGCGCTGTGACTGCTCACTCGCGGCCCTGTACTGCTCGATGAGCGCGCGTCTGCTCTGCTCGTCGCCCTGCATCTGAGCACGCAGGCCCTCCAAGCTCGCGAGCGACTTTTCCGTCGTTTCGCGCTCGGCGGCATAGCCTGCGAGCGCACTCTTCTTCTCGGCGATCTCGTCGCCGAGGCGCGAGGTCGAACGCAGTAGCTCGCTCTGGCCGGAAAGGCTCTTTTCCGCCTGTGCACGCAGCTCGCCCGCTTCCTTCTCCTGCGAAAGCGCGAGCGCTTCCTTTTCCTCCGCCACGCGCTTCACTTCGCCGCGGCGGCGCGCGATGGTCTCGCGCTCGGTATCCAAACTCTCGAGCCGCTCGCGCAGCGACGAGAGTAATAAGTCATAATGATTTTTATCGCCCTGCAATTTGAGCACGGCGTCCTCCGCCGCGCGCTGCTGGCCCTGTGCGACCTCCAGCTCGTAGCGCGTTTTGGCAAGCTCGCGCTTGGCGTCCTCGGCGGCCTTGGCGGCAAGGTCGAGCTTTTCGGCAAGGCTGCCGCGCCGCGCCGTCAGCTCGCGCAGCTCGCCTGCGCGGCTCAGAATGCCTGCGCTGCGAGAGATCGAGCCGCCCGTCATCGAGCCGCCGCGGTTCAAAACCTGGCCGTCGAGCGTCACGATGCGGAACGCGTTTGAAAACCGGCGCGAGATCGTGATGCCGCAGTCAAGGTCCTCGACCACGACCGTGCGGCCGAGCAGATTCTTGAAAATGCCGTCGTATTCGCGGTCGTATTCCACCAGCTCGCTCGCAAGGCCGACGTAGCCGTACTCGTTCTGCACGCGCGCATCGCGCAACGCCTCGCCGCGGATCGACGAGAGCGGCAGGAACGTCGCGCGTCCGCCGTCGCGCTGCTTTAAGAGTTGGATGGCGCTCTTCGCGTCCTCCTCACGCTCAACGACAATGTTCTGCAATCCCGCGCCGAGCGCGATCTCGATCGCGACAGCATATTTTTTATCGACCTTCATCAGGTTGGCGACCGGCCCGCGCACGCCGCGCAGCGCCTTGCGCTCCGACGCCTGCATGACCGTGCGCACCGCCTTGTTGAAGCCCTCGTACTCCTTTTCCATCTCGCTGAGTAATCGGATGCGGGAGTCCAGGTTGTTCATCTCCATCGTGAGGGAAACGTGCTTTTCGCCCGTCTCCTTCTCGCGCTCGACGCGCCCCTGCATCTTCATCGTATGGCCCGCGATGATGTTGCGGATGGCGTCGGCCTCCTCCTGCGCGGCCTCGAGCGCTTTACGGTTCTCCGCGGCGCTCCTGCGTGTGTCGGAAAGCTGAGCCTCCCCGCTCTCCTGCTCGGCGGCGATGGCGCTCTCGCGCTCATCCATTTCCGAGAGCGTCGAGCGCAGGGCCGCGACCTCAGCGCGGCTGTCCGCCGCGGCGGACAGGGCAAGCGCTTCGCGTCCGCGCAGGGTCTCGGCCTCGCTTGCGGCCTCGCCCGCGTTTTTCGACAGCTCCTCCGCCTGCTTCAAAAGCTCGGAGAGCGCCGTTTCGACTTCGTTTTTGCTCTGTTCCAGCTCTTCGATACGCGCGCGCTGCTGCGCAATCTGCGCATCCATCGATCCCACGCGGTCAGACTGGCTCCTGAGCTCCTCCTCCACGCGCGCGATGTTCTCTTCGTTGTGCGCGATGCCCGTTTGCAGCACCGCGACGGCAGATTCCTGCTCTTTGACCTGCGCGTCGAGCTCGGAAAGCTGCGCGCGCTTTTCCTCCTGCGCGATGTCGTTCTCGTGGATGCGCGCGGAGAACTGCTCGGACGCAGCGTACAGCGCCTCTAAGTCCGCGTTCGCCTTTTTGAGCTCCTCGCGCGCAAGGGCAAGGTCGGTGTCGAGCTTGATGGCGTTCGTCTTGAGCGTTTCCAGATTTTCAAGCCACACGGAAATTTCCAAAAGGCGCAGTTCGTCGCGGTAGATAAGATACTGCTTCGCCGTCTCTGCCTGCGCACGCAGGGGTTCAACCTGCAATTCCAGCTCGGCGATCTTGTCGTTGATGCGCACTAAGTTTTCTTCCGTGCGCTCCAATTTACGTTCCGTCTCCTCCTTGCGGTAGCGGAAGCGCGAAATACCCGCCGCCTCTTCAAAGATCTCGCGACGGTCGCCGCTCTTCTGCGAGAGTATTTCGTCGATGCGGCCCTGACCGATGATGGAATAGCCCTCGCGGCCCATGCCGGTGTCCATGAACAGCTCGTTCACATCGCGCAGGCGCACGGACTGCTTGTTGATATAGTATTCCGATTCGCCGCTGCGGTAGTACCGGCGCGTGACGGCGACCTCGGTCTCCTCCATGCTGGGGAAGATGTGCTCGGTGTTGTCAAGCACGAGCGTCACCTGCGCAAAGCCCATCTGGTTGCGCGTTTCCGTGCCGCCGAAAATGACATCCTCCATCTTCACGCCGCGCAGCGACTTGCTCGACTGCTCGCCCATGACCCAGCGAATGGCGTCCGAAATATTCGATTTGCCGCTTCCGTTCGGCCCGACGATGGCGGTGATGTCCTCACCGAAGTTGAGCACCGTCTTGTCCGGGAAGCTCTTGAACCCTTGGATCTCCAATGCCTTTAAGTACACGAGCGATATCCTCCTTGGAAAAAGGCGTCATCCCCCACGATAAGGGTATAATGACACATTTTGACTAATACTATATACCATTTTTCCGCCGCCTTTTCAAGTGGATTCGATGAACAAAGCGCAAAAAGACGCCCGAAGGCGTCTAAAACTGTCGAAAAACCCCTAACGGGTTTTTCCGACAAACTTTTTCAGTCTGCTGCGCGCACGAATTGTTCGCCTACGGCGAACAATTCGCACACTTGCAGCCTGAGTTGTATTTTCTGTCAGGTACATGCCCCGACAGAAAATGATTTAACTCTATTTGCCGACTTCCGTCGGCAAACTCTGCGAGGCTTTTTTACTTCTTTTTTTCGTCGATCAGCCGATACAGCGCGTCCAGCGCGTCGGAGAGGCTGCCGAGACGCTGGATGAGACCGCAGGCCACTGCTTCTTCCCCGTAGAGCACGCTGCCGACGTCAGAGGCGAGGTCCTGCGTGTCCATCATCAGGCGCAGAAACTCGTCGCGCCCGATGCGTGAGTTTTTCGTCACAAAGCGCACAATGCGCTCCTGCAAGCGCTCAAAATACTGGTACGTCTGGGGTGCGGCGATGATCGTGCCGCTCGTGCGCACGGGATGGATGGTCATCGACGCCGACGGCGCGATCATCGTCACCATCGGCGCGACAGCAAGCGGCACGCCGATGGAGTGTCCCCCGCCGAGCACGAGCGAGACCGTCGGCTTTTTCATCCCCGAGATCAGTTCGGCGATGGCAAGCCCCGCCTCCACGTCGCCGCCGACGGTGTTGAGCAGGAATAAAACGCCGTCGATGTCCTCGCTCTCCTCCAGATACGCCAGCAGCGGCAGCACGTGTTCGTATTTTGTCGCCTTCTGCGTGTTCGGCAGCAGCATGTGGCCCTCGATCTGTCCGGCGATCGTCAGGCAGTGGATGGCCGCGCGGCTATTTTTGATGACGACCGAGCCGAAGTCGATGACCGGCTGAATGGGCGGCAGCAGCGGCTCCTGCCCGTTTTTCTCCTCGTCCTGCGAGGGTCTCGTTTCGCTTCTCATGGCAAAGTCCTCCCGAAAGTCATTTCCGGTAGGATTTGCAGAAAGCGCGAAAAGCATACCCTTTGTGCCGTCGGAAATACGAGCCTCAAACCGGGAAGCACTTTAATATCCCCAAGTCATCAGTTTCCATTCCCCGCCATCGCTGCGAGCCAACCACCAGGACCATGTGTATTCCGTGTCCGGCTCCCAAGCTCCGCCGCCCTCTTTCGGAGAGCGAAAGCTGCTGTCGAACATGATGCATTGTGTAAAAACCAGATCGTTGTCATTTGCCTTTTCCAAATCATTCATCCACGAAAGGTTCTTTTCATCCGTGCAGACGTCATCTGACGAATATGAAATGCTATGTAATTCGCAGCCTTCCCACGAACCGATCATCTCTTCGATCACCTTTATCGCATCATCCATATCCTGTTCTGTGTAGACAGCCGAATCGCCATAATCGACCGTTATGTTTGACGTTTCCTTGCTGCCGCATCCAGCCAGCAGGGCAAAAAGCACTACGCAAATAACCGATAAGCTGTATTTTTTCATCTTAAGGCCTCCATATCTCTCATTTTTCTATATTTTTATACTGTTTATTTTACCAGAAAGCATTGTCCGAATCAAGCAAAAAAGCGCCCGAGGGCGTTTTCCTCGGGCGCTTGCAGCTTTTTATTTGTACGTCAGCAAATCTTCCACGCTCTTGCGCTTCGGCGCGGCGGGCTCCTCATCGGGATAGCCAAGACCGATCACACAGCCGACCTTCTGATTCTCCGGCAGGTTCAAAAGTCTCGTGATCTTCTCTTCGTCGAAGTAACCCGTGATGACGGTGCCGACGCCGCGCTCCCATGCGGCAAGACAAAATGTCTGCGCGGCGATGCCCGCGTCGAACATCTCAAAGCCCGCCTCCTTCGGCGTCGAGAACGAGCCGTCGCGCTCGTAGCCCGAGCGGCCGGTCACATAGGTAAGCACCATAACGGCGGGGCAGTTTTTGAGCGTCTTCTCGTTCAGCTTGAAATCAAGCACCATCTCCTCCGCCATTTTGTCGATCGTCGTGCGGTCCTCGACGAGCACATAGCGCGCGATCTGCGTATTCTTCCACGAGGGGGCGTAGGCCGCGTCGGCGACGATCTGCTCGATGACCTCGTGCGGGACAAGCCTCTGCTGATATTTACGGACGCTTCTTCTGCTTCTGATGGCCTGTATCGTTTCCATATTCGTTTCTCCTTTGCTGACGGTCTGATAAAATGCCGATCCATGGCGTTTCTTTGGCGTTTATCATAACAGAAGCGTGCGCAAAAATCCAGTGGCAAAACAGCCGGTTCTGCCGATTCATCTTATTGCAGGCCCGTCAGCGGATTTTCCTGGCAAAATCCGTCGGTCAAACTATAGGACATGCCAAGCGTTCCAAACGGGAAATAGTGAACCGTATAATAGGCCCGTCCCGCTGAAAACTGCTCGATGGAAATGCAAATCGGCAGCAAGGGCACTTTCTTTGAGTAAACTCCCACCGACTGCGCGCGGATCTCAGCGACATACTCCTCCGGCACCTCGCACCTGCGTGAAACAAAAGGATGGGAAGAAATGCAGGCCAATATCATACCGAACAGGGCTACGATCAGCAGTGCGATCATCGCTTTTTTGTGTTTCTTCATGTTCTGTCACACCCCTGTGCGTTCCTCTGCTTTCTGCCTCTTCTCCATACGATGATTGCATGGATGATGAGGGACGCGACCGATATCGCGACAATCAGAGAGTGGGATGTAAACGGCTTGCAGTACCATTCCATCGGGTCTAACCTCGACAGCTTTGTCGTCAAATAAGAAGAAATAAAGCTCAGTATATTTCCGATAAAAATGATCGGAACGTTGTCTGTTTTCAGCGCGCAGCGGTACAAAATCACAAAGCTGACGATCATCACGCCGTAATACAGCATCGTCCCCGAAGTAATATCGCCTTTCACGGAGAAAAACGCAAACGGCACGCAATAGGCGGTGAGCAGCAGCGCTCTGATGAGCCACGATTTTTTCATAAAACCCTCCCATTTTTCTCTCAAAATCTCTCTTTTGTCATCATATCAGACCTTTTGCGCAAAGTCTACCATATAAAAAGCGCCCGAAGGTTTCCCTTCGGGCGCTCCTTATGTTCACTTTTCTTTTCCGTAGAAGAACAGCGCCACCGTTCCCGGGCCGACGTGGGCGCCGGTGACGGGCTCGTAGACCACGTTCAGGCATTCGCCGGTGAAGCCCTTGTCCCGCAGCAGCGCGATGAGCGCCTGCGCGCCCTCTTCATTGTCCGCGTGGGCGATGCCGAGCATCTCGCTCTTGTCGAGCGCGCGGCCGTCGTAATAATTCGCAAGCTCCTGATACGCGCGCTTCATGCCGCGCACCTTGCCGCAGGAGACGATGTGCCCCGTCTCGTCGCCGCGCAGGATTGGCTTGATGCTCAGTACTGTGCCGATCAGCGCCGTCGCGCTCGAAATGCGGCCGCCGCGCTTTAAGTACGCAAGGTCGTCGACCGTGAAGAACTGGCACATGTGCGGTCTTCTGGAAAGAAGATACGCCTTGATCTCGTCTAAGCTCTTCCCCTCTTCGATCATGCGCGCGGCCTCGAGCACCTGCAACCCCTCGCCAAGGGAGGCGGCGTAAGTGTCGATCGTGACGATCCTGCGCGCGGGGTATTTTTCCGTCAGCTCGCCCGCGGCGATAACCGCGGCCTGCGCCGTGCCGCTGATGCCGCCGGACATGCCGACATAGAGCACATCGTCGCCCTGAGAGAGCGCACGTTCAAAGTAGTTCGCCATCAGGTCGGGATTGACCATTGAGGTCTTGACGACCGCGCCGCGGCGCATCGCGCCGTAGAACGCCGCGCCGTCGAAATCCACGTCATCGGGATAGTCCGTCTCCTTTCCGTCCACCGTGTAGGAAAACGGCACGACGGTGATGTGGTGTTGTTTTGTCAGCGCGACCGGCAGGTTCGCGGACGTATCGGTGAATAACTGGAGCATGACTCTCTTCCCTTTCTGATCCTTTGCAATAAGCGTTATGACAGCTTATCACGCCGCGAGCGCTTATGCAAGCAAAAGCGCAGGAAACTTTACACTTTGTTCACCATTGCATGATTCTGGACAGAAAACGCCCTCCCATTTGTGGGAGAGCGTTTTCGAAATCGCAGTATGTTTTCTTATGCCTGCTCGAAGATGGCCTTCATGCACTTGTAGGTCATGTAGCAGTCGAGCTTGGCGACCGTTTCATACGGTGCGTGCATCGAGAGCACGGGCACACCCGCGTCGAGCGTGTCGATGTTGCGCTGGGCCATGAACTTGGCGACCGTACCGCCGCCGCCTGCGTCGGTCTTGCCCATCTCGGCCATCTGCCAGAAGACGCCGTTGTCGTTCATCAGCTTGCGTACCTTGCCAACGACCTCAGCGCTTGCGTCGCTCGCGCCGCCCTTGCCGCCGGAACCGGTATACTTGCACAGCGCCACGCCGTAATTGACGAAGGCGGAGTTGCGCTTGTCGTACACGTCGGCAAAGTTCGGGTCATAGGCCGCCGTCACATCTGCGCTCAGGCAGAAGGAGTTGGCAAAGCAGTCAGAAAGCGCGACGCCCTGCGTGCGGCACATGTCGCCCATGAACCACTCAAACGCCTGAGACAACATACCGGACACGCCCTCGGAGCCGATCTCCTCCTTGTCCGCGAAGATGCAGACCGCGGTCTTCTTCGGGGACACAGCGTCAAAAATACCTGCAAGCTCTGCATACGCGCAGACGCGGTCGTCGTGACCGTAGGACGCGATGAAGCTGCGGTCAAAGCCGATGTCGCGCGCCTTGCCGGCGGGGACGACTTCGAGCTCGGCGGAGATGAAGTCCTCCTCCGTAATGCCGTACTGCACGTTCAAATACTGGAGAACGCCGAGCTTGAAACGGTCGGAGCAGTCCTTGTCTTCAAACGGCTTTCCGCCGAGCAGCACGTTCAAGCTCTCGCTCGGGATGGCCTCGTTGAGCGGCTTTTTGCCCTGCTCGCGGCCAAGGTGCGGTAAAAGGTCGTTGATGATGAACTGGGGATCGTCCTCCTTGCCGCCGATGTGGACGTCGACCTTCGAACCGTCGCGCAGCACGACCACGCCGTGCAGCTCGAGGGGGATCGTCACCCACTGGTACTTGCGGATGCCGCCGTAGTGGTGGGTCTTGAAGTAGGCCATCTCGGCCTCCTCGTAGAGCGGACGGGGCTTTAAGTCGAGGCGCGGGGAGTCGGTATGCGCCGCGCCGATGTTCGCGCCGTGGCTCAAGTCCTCGCTGCCGATGACAGCGAGCATGATGCCCTTGCCGCGGTTATTGAAGTAGACCTTGTCGCCGGCGCTCAGCTTCATACCCGCTTCGTAGGCCTTGAAGCCCTTCTTTTCCGCCAGCTCGATGCAGTACTCCACGCAAAGGCGCTCGGTCTTGCCGTTGTTGAGGAACTTCTTGTAGTCCTCGCAATAGGCCTCCATCGCTTTTTCATCCTCTGCGCTCAGGCGGTCATAGCCATTCTTGGGGGCGTAGAGCAGTTTTTCAGCGAGCTTGTTCTTTTCACTCATCTCTCAGTTTCCTCCTTCAAATTGTTGATGATCGTGTTGATATAGACCTCTGCCGCGTGTTCCGCCTTTTCAGCGGTCGGCAGATCGTTCACAAATTCATAATCGCACTGCGCGCGGAAATAGTCCGCGTCCTTCTGTGCCGCGATGCGCGACCTTGCATACTCCTCGGTGATGCTGTCGCGCGCCATGATGCGCTTGACCCGCATCTCTTCAGGCGCCGTTACGGCGACGGTCGCGTCGCAGATCGCGCCAAGGCCGCTCTCGATGAGCTTGATAGCATCGAGGCCGATGATCTCCGCGTTCGTCGCCGCCATTTTCTGCGCCAGCGCGCGCGGGATGCGCTCGTGCACGATGGCGTCGAGCTCGGCAAGCTTTTTTCTGTCCTTGAAGACGATCAGGCCGATGGCGTGGATGTCCACGCTGCCGTCCTGCCGAAAAATGACATCGCCGAACGCCTCGCGCAGCGCGCGCAGCAGCGGCTCGTCATCTTTTAACATCTCGTGATAGACCGCGTCGCAGTCGAGCACGCATGCGCCCTTTCTTTCAAGCGCGCGCAGAAGGCTCGTCTTCCCCGCGCCCGTGCCGCCGGTGATGCCGATGACGATCTTGCCGTCGTCCGCGTCCTCCACATGGAAGCCCGCGGCCTTTTTGAGGCGGTTGCCGATGGCAAGGCCAAGGCCTTTACTGTCCGGACACTGTGCCCAGATCTCGCCCACATTCGTCTCGTCGAACGTCCGCAGCGCGTCGAAGACGTGCTGCGCCTGCGCGCGCTTATCGCCGCTCGCACCGAGGGGGTGGACGATGTGCCCGTCGAAGAGCCGCGCGAACTCGTCAAAGCAGATGATGCCGGACTTCTCGCCCGCGTGTGTGAGCAGATAGCGCGCGCTCGCCTTCGCCCCGCCGGTCACGACCGTGACGGGGGCCTTAGGCGCATAGTGGCGGTACTTCATGCCCGGGGCGCGCGGCTTTTCGCCGTCATTCATCTTCTGCGTCACGGCCTTGTCGACCGTCACCTCGCCCAGCGCATCGCGCAGGCTCTCGAGCGGCAGTCCGCCCGGGCGCAACAGCTGCGGCGGCGTGACCGTCAGGTCGATGATCGTCGACTCCACGCCCACCTGACAGGGGCCGCCGTCGACGATGCCGTCGATCTTGCCCCACATGTCCTCGCGCACATGCTCCGCCGTTGTGCAGCTGGGGCGGCCCGAGGTGTTCGCGCTCGGCGCGGCGACCGGCACGCCGGATGCTTCAATGATGGCGCGCGTGACCGCATGGTCGGGACATCTCATGCCGACGGTCTCGAGCCCGCCGGTCGTGCGCAGCGGCACGCAGGGCTTTTTCTTTAAGATCATCGTCAGTGGGCCGGGCCAGAAGCGCTCGGCCAGCTTGTAGGCCGCGTCCGGTACATCCTCGCAGTAGCGCGTAAGCCAGCTTGCATCCGGAATGTGCAGGATGAGCGGGTTGTCCTGCGGGCGGCCCTTGGCCTCGAAAATGTGCAGCACGGCGGTCTCGTCCAGGCCGTTTGCGCCAAGGCCGTAGACCGTCTCCGTCGGGATGGCCAAAAGCCCGCCGCGGCGCAGAATGTCCGCCGCCTGCGCGATGCTCTCTTTATCCTCCACCGTGCGGAGGGTAAACCATTTTGTCTCCAATGTTCTCTCTTCTTTCTTAAGCCTCGGTGCTCTCGCGCAGCTTTTCGGCCTGCTCCTGCATCGTGAGCGCGTCGATGATGGGGTCTAAATCGCCGTTCATCACGGCGTCGATGTTGAAATTCTTGTTCTCGCCCGTCAGGCGGTGGTCAGTCACGCGGTTTTGCGGGAAGTTATAGGTGCGGATGCGCTCGTTGCGCATGCCGCTGCCGACCTGCGCGCGGCGCTCGCTCGTGATCGCACCCTCCACGCGCTCGCGCTCAGCCTCGTGGAGCTTGCTCGCGAGCATCGCCATACACTTGGCGCGGTTCTGGAGCTGGGAGCGCTCCTCCTGACACGAAACGACGATGCCCGTCGGCTTGTGGATGAGGCGCACGGCAGAGCTCGTCTTGTTGACGTGCTGGCCGCCTGCGCCGGAAGCGCGGTAGACCTGCATCTCAATGTCTTCGGGCCGGAGGTCGACATCGACCTCCTCCATCTCCGGCAGCACCGCGACCGTCGCGGTCGAGGTGTGCACGCGCCCGCCGGACTCCGTCTCCGGCACGCGCTGGACGCGGTGGACGCCGGATTCGAACTTGAATCTCGAATACGCCCCATCGCCATTGACCATGAAGTCGGCCTCTTTCACGCCGCCGAGCTCCGTGTCGTTGTAGTTGAGCAGCTCCACGCGGTACCCCCGCTTTTCCGCATACATCGCATACATGCGGTAGAGGTCTGCGGCAAAAAGCGCGCTCTCCTCCCCGCCCACGCCGCCGCGAATTTCAACGATGACGTTTTTGTCGTCGTTCGGGTCGCGCGGCAGGAGCAGCACGCGCAGCTCGTCAAAAAGGCGCTCTTTTTCCGCCTTGGCTACGTTCAATTCCTCCTGCGCTATGTCCTTGAGCTCGGGATCGGATACAAGCTCCAGCGCCTGCGCGATGTCGTCCTCGCACTTCTGGTACGCGCGGTAGGCCTCTACCACGGCAGAGAGCTCCTTCTGCTCGCGCGTGAGCGCGCGCAGCTTCTTTGGGTCAGCGTAAATTTCCGGCACTTCGAGCAGCTCGCCGATCTCGTCATAGCGGCGCGCGAGCTGTTTGAGCTTTTCCCACATCAGGCTTTGTCCTCCGCAATGAAGTCAGAGCATGCCTTGACGAACTGGTCTCGCCAGAAGTGGTAGCCCGCCGAATCGGGGCAGAGCGAGACTTCCGCCACGTGCGGCGTCTGCAAATAGAGGTCCATCTGGCGGAAAACGTCCTTGTAGTCCTGCTCGCTCTTGTGCGTGATGAGATACGCCGCGTTCTGGATCTCATAGCCGCGGCGCTTCAAAAAACCGCGGATAACGCTCGAACAGCGGCCCGCCCACACGGGCGTGCCGAGGATGACGAGCTTGTAGTCCGACAGCGGCTTCTGGCATTTCGGGCGCGAAACCGCACTCGTGCGCTTGTGCATCGCGTCAAAGCAGCAGCGAAGGTAGCCCATCGTGCCGCTGCGATCGACCTTGTCGCGAATTTCGAGACATTCGCAGTCCAGCGCCTCGGCGACCTCCTCCATGGCTTTTTTCGTGTTTCCCGTGCGGGAATAGTAAAGGCATAAAATGTTATCGTTCATACTCAGTTTCCTCTCAGCAGGAGCCAACCGGTGGCAAAGGCCTCCCGCACATAGTAGTTGAGCTGTAAGGCATCGTAATAGGCGCTGCGCGGCAGCGTCGCCGCCACGCCGCAGGCCGCATCTGTTCCGGCGATGCGCCCAGCCCTAAAAATATGGTAGTCGTTCGTGACAAAGGCGAACGTGTCGCCCGCATCAAGCCCCAGCTCCGCCATGATCTCTTCGCTGTAAGCAAAGTTCTCCTGCGTACTGGTCGATCGGTCCTCGCGGTAGATGCGGCTCTCGTCCACGCCGTGGGCGATGAGCCAGTCGGCCATGCAGTCGGCCTCGGAGATATCCTCCCCCGGTCCCTGACCGCCTGAGCAGATGATGGGGATGTCCGGCTTGTCCGCGATGAAGTCAAGCGCCGCCTGCAGCCGCGACGAGAGCATCAGCGACGGCGTCGTGCCGTTCACGCCCGCGCCCAAAATAACCACGCACTGCGCGTCTTCCGCGCGCCCGTCCGTGTGCGCGCCGCGAATAACGAGCGATTCAAGATACCCGAATGCGACAAGGCCTAGGCACACGAGCGCGAGCAGAACGCGTTTTCCCCACTTTGCCCACGCATGCTCTTTGTACTGCTCGAGCATCGCAAAGGCGATCAAAAGCGCCGTCAGGCACCAGAACAGGAGTCCTGCAAAGCGCACGCCGGGGACAGCCCGGCACGCCGCGCCGAGCACGGCACAGACCGCTGCCGCCGTCCACAGTCTTTTCTGTCTCTTCATGGTATGTTCCTCATTCGCCCGCCTGCTCGGCGAGCGTTTCCCACTTTTCCATCAGCTCGCCAAGCTTCTGCTCGGCGGCTTCCTTCTCCTTATAAATTTCGCTGTAGCGCTCGTAGTCGCCGCCCGCCTCTTCGAGGCGCTGCTCGATCTCGGCAATGGCGGTCTCCTGCGCGGAAATTTCCTTTTCACAGATGGTGAGCTGCTGCCGCGCCTGCTGGGCAGAGCGGTTCGGCTTCGGTTTTTCTGTAACCGTCTTTTCCTTCACAGTCTTTGGCGTGTGGTCGATCTTGTTCTGCGCCTCCAGTGCCTTGACCTGCCGGTAGCGCGCAAAGCCCATCGGATAGTCGGTGATGACGCCGCCCTCCAGTTCCCACACGCGCGTTGCAAAGCGGTTGATGAAATAGCGGTCGTGGCTCACGAACAGGAGCGTCCCGTCGTAGCTCTCCACCGCCTCTTCGATCCACTCGCGCGAGGCGATATCGAGGTGGTTCGTCGGCTCGTCGAGAATAAGCAGGTTCACTTCCTCATCCATCAGGATGCAGAGCTTGAGGCGCGAAAGCTCGCCGCCCGAGAGCACGCTGACGCTCTTAAAAACGTCCTCGCCCGTGAAGTGGAACGCGGCCAGGCGGTTGCGCGCGCTCTGCGGCGTGATGTTGCGCTTGGAGTAGAGCATCGTGTCGACCAAGTTTCGTTCCGGCACGTCGAATTCGACGATCTGCGGCAGGTACGCGATGCGCACCGACGGGCCGAACTTGATCTTGCCCTCGTCGGGATATTCCTCTTCCATCAGCATCTTGATGAGCGTCGACTTGCCCGTGCCGTTGTCGCCAATGAGCGCGATGCGCTCGCCGCCGCGCACCTGTAAATCCACGTCGTGGAACAGCACGCGGTCGCCAAAGCTCTTTTTAAGCTTTTTGAGCGCAAACACCTCGTCGCCGTAGAATTCCTGCGACTTGAACTGCGCGCTTAAGCTTCGCTCCTTCGTCGGCTTGTCCGTCGTGCGCATGCGCTCGATGCGCTTTTCCATCGACAGCGCGCGGCGGTACGTCTTGTCCATGCCCTTGAAGGCAAACATGCGCAGCTGCTCGGCGCTCTTTTCGAGCTGAGCGATCTTGGCCTGTTCCTTTTCGTATTGGCGCATTTTTTCCAAGTAGCGGCGCTCTTTTTCCACCGCATAGAAGCTGTAATTGCCGCTGTAAAACTCCGCCTTGCCGTCGAGCACCTCGATGACGCGCGTGATGGTGCGGTCTAAGAAGTATCGGTCATGCGAGATGGCGACGACCGTACCCTTGAACGTCGAGAGATACTGCTCCAGCCATTCGATGGCGTGCAGGTCCAAATGGTTCGTCGGCTCGTCGAGAAGCAGGATATCCGTATCCTCCAAAATGAGGCGGCCGAGGTTCACGCGCGTCTTTTCGCCGCCCGAGAGCGTGTCAAACAGGCGCTCGCGCATCTCCGGCGGGATGGAAAGGCCGTTTGCGACCTTGTTGATGGGCGTCTCGGTGTCGTAGCCGCCGAGACCCTCGAACTTGGCCGAGAGCTCGCCGTAGCGGCGCAGCGTTTCCTCGCTCTCGTCGCCGTTTGCCATCTGCTGGGAGAGGGCGTTCATCTCGTCCTCCATCCTCTGCATGCGCGAAAACGCGCTCTTGAGCACGTCTTCGACCGTGTAGCCCTCGGGATACACGGGGATCTGTGAGATGAGGCCCAACCTGCGGCCCGAGGCGATGCTCACCTCGCCCGCGTCGTAGTCGAGTTCACCCGTCAGGATGCGGAAAAGCGTCGTCTTGCCCGCGCCGTTTTTGCCGAGAAGGCCCACGCGCTCGCCCGTGTCGATCTGAAAGGTGATGCCGTCCAGTATTTTCTTTTCGAGGTCAAAGGACTTGATGAGTCCCGTAACACTGATGTCGATCATGCTTTGGTCAGTTCCTCTACGATCTTCTCAAAGTGCATGGAGTGCGAGGCCTTGACGAGCATCGCCGTCTCCGCCGTGAACGCCGCCTTGACGGCATTCATCGCCTCGTCCACGCTCCCGAACCACTGCGCAGATGGGTTCCCTTCTGTAAAGTATTTTGCCCGTGCACCGATTGCGATGACAGTGTCAATGCCGAGCTCTTGGGTGAGTGCTCCGATTTCCCTGTGCGCGCGCTCAGTGAGCTCGCCGAGCTCCGCCATATCGCCGATGACGGCGGCCTTTTTGCCGCCGCTCGCGCCCAATACGCGCAACGACGCCGCCATCGACTGCGGACCCGCGTTGTAGCAGTCGTCGAGCAGGCGGCGGTTTTCAGAGAACGTGATGACGTGCATGCGTGAGCCCGCGGGCTCGTAGGCCGCAGCGCCGCGCTCGATCTCCTCTTTGGTCTCGCCAAGGTACTCGCCGATGGCCGCGGCCATCGCCGCGGAGTAGACCATGTGCTTTCCCGGCGCGGGGATTGCGAGCGCGTAACGCTCCTTTGCCGTCGTCACGACGCAGCGAATGCCGTCGATGCCAAGGTCTTCGACCTCGCTGACGCGGACATCGCAGTGCTCAGACAGGCCGCAGCGCAACGTTTTCTGCGGCAGAGAGACGGTGTTCAAAAGCTCGTCGTCGCCGTTTAAGACGGCGAGGCCGTCTTTTTTGAGGTTTTCAAAGATCTCGCACTTGGCCTTCAGAATGTTCTCGCGCGATCCGAGGTATTCAATGTGCATGTCGCCGACGTTCGTGATGACGGCGATATCGGGCTTCACCATCTCGCCAAGATACCGGATCTGCCCCGCGCGGTCCATGCCCGTTTCGATCACCGCCGCCTGATGCGCGCGGGAGAGGCCCAGCAACGTCTGCGGCGTGCCGATCTCATTATTATAGTTGGCCGCGGTCTTGAGCGTATGGAACTTCACACCCAGCACCGAGGCGATCATTTCCTTCGTCGTCGTCTTGCCGACGCTGCCCGTCACCTGCACAAAGGGGATAGAAAACTGCGCACGGTACCACGCGGCCAAGTCCTTGAGCGCAAGCAGCGTGTCAGGCACCTTGATGTAAAACTTTCCGGGCAACAGTGTTTCCGGCACGCGGGCGCACAGACAGCCCTCCGCGCCCGCGGAAAGCGCCTTTTCGATATAGTCATGCCCGTCGAAGCGCTCGCCGACGAGCGGCAGGAAAACTTCGCCGCTCTTAACGGTGCGGCTGTCGGTGTTCACGCCGAAGATCTTCGCCGTCCCCTCGCCCTGCAGCAGCTCGCCGTGCACCGCCGCGAGTAGCTCTTTTACCGTGATGACCTCCATTTACAGCCCTCTTCTCTGCTTCAGCGACTCTTCGACGATCTTTTCACACAGTTCCTCGTAGCCGATGCCGACCGCTGCCGCCTCCTGCGGAAGAAGGCTCGTCTTCGTCATGCCGGGCAGCGTGTTGATCTCAAGGAAGTACGGCGTACCGTCCGGCGTGACGATGAAGTCCGCGCGGGAGTAGACGCTCAGGCCGATCAGGCGATAGACCGTCTCGGTCGCGGTGCGCACGCGCATCTCCCAGTCCTCGGGGATGGGAGAGGGGCAAATTTCCTCCGCCGCGCCAGCCTGATACTTGTTCGCGTAGTCATAAAAGCCCGTCTTCGGGATAATTTCGATGGAGGGCAGTGCCTTGCCCGCGATGATACCAACCTGAATCTCGCGGCCGGAGATGTACTGTTCGAGCACGACCTGCGCGCCGAACTGTAAGCACTCTTCAAGCGCTTTTTTGAGCTCCGCGCCCGTATGCGCGATGGAGACACCGACAGACGAGCCGTTGGCGACCGGCTTGACGACGCAAGGGAGCTTCGTTTCCGACACAAGGCGCGCGATGTCGCCTTCCGTGTAGCGCACGGTGCGCCACTGCGGCGTGATGACATATTCCGACACAAGACGCTTCGTCAGGTCCTTATCCATCGCAATGGCGCTCGATAAGTAGCCCGCACCAGTGTACGGGATGCCGAGCAGGTCGAACGCGGCCTGCACGCGGCCATCCTCGCCGCAGGTGCCGTGCAGCGCCAGAAATACGACGTCCGCCTTGGCGCACACATCGAGCACGTCGGGACCGAAAAGGCTCTTGCTCTGGTCCTTGCGGCTCGCGCGCACAGCGGCGAGGTCGGGCTCCGCCTCGGCGACGGAATAGTCGCCGCAGAAGCCGTCCGGTGCGTCGAAAACATCTTCGAGCTTACCGTCATAGTCCTCAAAGCCCATGAACATATCCACCAGAATGGCCTGATGTCCGCGCGAACGCAGCGCGCGGCAGATTTTGTTGCCGCTCGAGAGCGACACATTGCGCTCCATACTCAGCCCACCTGCTAAAACAACGATACGCATACCGTTTTCCTCCTTATTTTTGAAAGGGACGTCGCCGCCCCCGTTTATCCATACTATATTAGTTTATACTTTACCACAGCTTTTTCCCAAATACAAGCAAAAGAGAGCGGCGTGAAAACCGCTCTCTTTTGTTCGCTTTTCTCACTTTTTGCCCTTAGCCGAAAATGCCGGAGAGCAGTCCGCCCTTTCCCGCGCGTCCGTCCTTGAGCGTCATCGCCGCGCTGAGGATCTCTGCCGCCTGCGCACGTGTCACGCCCGAGCGCATCTCGTCAGTGGAAAAACGCCCACTCTCGATCACGCTGACGGACTGCAAATTCGCCACCGCCTGTGCGCACCAGGCGTTGTCCGCGTCCTGCACGTCGTAGTCCGAGAGGTCCACGTCCGTCACGCGAAGCAGCCGGTTCAGCACGACCGCGGCCTCATTGAGCGTAATGGCGTCATTCGCGTGGAACGCAACGCCCTCCGCCGTGCTGACGCCGGACACAACGCCCGCGTTCAGCGCGCTCACGGCATATCCCTTCGCCCAGGTCGGGATGCTCGCATCGTCGCAGAAGCCGGTCATCTGCACATCCTCCTCGCTCACGTCCATTGCCGCGAGCGCCATCGCGACAAATTCACCGCGCGAGAGCGTGCGCTCGGGCTCAAAGAAATAGCTGTCCCCGATCTTTGCGCCCACAAACACGCCGTGCTCGGCGAGATCGACCGCCGCCGTATGCGCACGGCTGCCGCCCATATCAGCGTAGCAGACGCCGCTATATGCTTTTTCAATCGTGATACTCACCGTCGCGGGCAGCGAGGTGTTTCCGTAGGCGTCGATCGCCGTGTAGGTGAAGCTGTCCGTCCCCAGCTTGCCGCCCGGCGTGTAGACAAAGCCGAGGCCGTCCTCCGTCAGCGCGACCATGCCCTTTTTCGGCTCCTGCGCGATGGCGAAGGTCACCTCATCGCCCTCGTTGTCCACCGCGCGGAATTCGCCCTCATACGCGACGCCGCGGTAGACCTTGATCTCCATGTTCTCTGCCACCGGCGCGCCGTCGACAGCTTTCGCCTCCTCTTTTCCCTTGCCGAACAGCGCCGACGCACTCTGCATCGGCACGAGGGTAAGCAACAGCAGCGCCATCACAAACGGCAGCGCGCGCCAGAGTTCTTTTCGCTTTTCCATATTGAAATGCTCTCCTTCCAAATAAAACTTGCGGAGTTATTGTTTACCGCGCGGTGAAAAGTATGCAAAATTGCATTTCTACAGCGCAAAGCGCTGCTCCTTGTTCCCAGCGCCGCGCAGGGGACGCGGACAAGGGGGCCATTCTCTTTCGCAAAAGAGAATGGCCCCCTTGAACCCCCAAGAGAAAGGTTTTGATCGGCAGTCTCAGGCTTGAATGGCCCTTGTGCCTCCGGAATGAGAATACCTGCGCGCGGCGTTGCCGCGTTTGGTGTTGCTATACGACTTAGCCTACTTCTACTACCCGCTGCCGCTCTGCTCATCTTGTTTTTGTGCAACCTAATCACCTACTATCGGCAATACATATCGTCTTGGTAATGCGTACTGCGGCGAGCGAAGCAATGCCGCCTTGGCAGGCAATAGCAAGTTTGTGCAAATCCGAAGTAGACGGAGATTGCGTAAGGCTAACGACACGCAGGCAAAGCGACAGCGAAGATAGAAGAAAGTCAAATCGTTTAGATACATCATCAAGCAGGCACCTGATTGCGCAGCGCGTGCAGTTCTTCAAGCTGCAATCTGACAATACAAAGTCTTTCTCTTGGGGTTCCAAAGGGGATATTCTCTTTTGCGAAAGAGAATATCCCCTTTGACCCGTGCAGCGCCTTTGGCGCTGCTTCCTCGCGGCACACGTGCCGCGACTCACTTTGCACCTAAGCAAAACTGCACAGAGAATTTTCCAAAAACCTATTGACTTTTTCAAAGTCAGAAGTTATACTTGAACAGCCGCTTTGAATGGGCTTAAAGTTTTGGAAGGTTTCGAGACTTTTCGAACGCCCCCGACAGCGAGTCCGTAATTAAGGAAAGAGGTGCAAGCAATGCAAGCGATCATCGTTACCGGCGGTAAGCAGTATGTTGTGAACGAGGGCGACACCCTGTTCATTGAGAAGCTCCCCGTCGAGGCGGGCGACGCCGTTACCTTCGATCAGGTTTTGGCGATCGTTGACGGCGAAAACACCAAGTTCGGCACTCCCGTGGTGGAGGGCGCGAAGGTGGAGGCCACTGTCGTTAAGAACGGCAAGGGCAAGAAGGTCCGTGTCTACAAGTACAAGGCCAAGAAGGGCTATCACAAGCGTCAGGGTCATCGTCAGCCTTATACCAAGGTTGAGATCGGCAAGATCTCCGTCTAAGGCATGACCACTGTTACATTCCTCACTGAGGGGAAGCGCATCATCGGTTTTGATGCTAAGGGCCACAGCGGTTACAGTGAAGAGGGCAGCGATATCGTCTGCGCGGCAGTCACAAGTGCGGTCCGCCTTGTGGAAAGCACCGTGAACGATGTTTTAGGCCTCGCCGCTTCCGTCAAGGTCCATGAACGCTCCGGCGCTGTGGAATTCCGGCTCCCCGGCGGTCTGTCCGCCACGAACGAGAGCACCTGTCAGGCTCTTTTAACGGGTTTGATGCTGCTCTTTTCCGAGTTGCACAGCGAATATCCGGATAATATCGAAGTCATGGAGGCGTAAGCCCCCTGTTCCGATCATCTTACAGAAAGGATGGCAAATCACCATGCTGAACATCGGTCTTCAGTTTTTCGCCCACAAGAAGGGCGGCGGCTCCACGAAGAACGGCCGCGACTCTAACGCCAAGCGCCTTGGCCCCAAGCGCGCTGACGGTCAGTTCGTTCTCGCCGGCAACATTCTTGTGCGCCAGCGCGGCACCCACATCCATCCGGGCGTCAATGTCGGTATCGGCTCTGACGATACTCTCTACGCCAAGGAGAGCGGCGTGCTCCGTTTCGAGCGTCTCGGCAAGGATCGTAAGCAGGCTTCTGTTTACCCCGCTGAGTAATTGCACAATGAAGAGCCTCGAGCGAATGCTCGGGGCTCTTTTCTTTATCTTTTCCGCAGGAGGTCACTTTTCATGCTCAAGGCAGTTTTGATGGATATCGACGACACGCTGCTCGACTTCGGCAAATGCGCCGAGCAGGCCATGCGCATCGGCTTTGCCGAATGGGGTCTCCCCTATGACGATTCCACTTACGCGACGTTCACGCGCATCAATGACGGCCTCTGGCTCATGATCGAGCGCGGCGAGCTCACGACGCAGCAGCTTTTTCAGTTCCGCTGGAACCGCATCTTCGAGGCTCTCGGCATCCAGGCTGACGGCGCCGCGTTTGAAAAGCGGTTTTTGGACCTTCTCTACGAGACGGCCATCCCCGTCGACGGCGCGGACGAGATCTGCCGCTACCTCAAGAAAAAATATATCCTCTGCGCGGCGAGCAACGCCTTTCACGACCAGCAGCTCAACCGACTTGAAATGGCGGGACTTCTCCCCTATTTTGACCATGTGTTCGTTTCAGAGTCACTCGGCTACCGCAAGCCCGAAAAGGCGTTTTTCGATGCCTGCCGCGCTTTTCTTCCCGATGTTGCCGCGGATGAGTGCGTGATGATTGGCGACTCGCTGACCGCCGACATCACCGGCGGCAAAAACGCGGGCATGAAAACGATCTGGTACAACCACACGCACCGCCCCGTTCCGGAGCGCTGCGAGGCCGACCAGATCGTCGAATCGCTGTCTGAATTAAAGAATCTGCTGTAGCTCAGGAAATCAATTCCGCGCCGACACTGTATTCCCAGCCGCTGTCGCCGCGGGATGCCGTGCACTTCGTAAAGTAATACGCGCCGAGCGGCGAGCGCCACTTTCCGGCGCTGAAGCAGACAGACGCGCCGTTGTCCTGCGTCTCCTCCGGCGTGATGGTGAAGAGCAGACCGTTCGTGAACGAATAGGCCATGCTGCCGCCCTCCAGCTTTTCGCCCATGAGGTACCCCTCCTCGCGCAACTCGTCGAACGTCATCGTCAAGCCCTGTACGCCGTGCTTCTGCGCATAGATGTAGGCGACCGCCGCCTTTTCGCCCGCGGTCAGCCCGCCGGGTGCCTTGCTCAGATCGACGCTCACGACCTCCGCACCGCCGTTGAGCCCGTCGTCCTCGTTCCACAGGTCCTCAAGCACCTGCAAGTAGAGGCCGCAGAGGTCATACTGCGCATTCTCCTCACGCGAGAGGGACACGGCCACCACCTGTGAAAACTTCGCAGGATATGTCTCCTGCACACCGCCGGTGTACCAGACCTCGGCGCTCATGCCGCTTTCGATTTCGGAAGCGGACACACTGCCGCCGTCCAAATACAGCGTCACGCCTTCGAGCGGCAGGGCATAGACCTCCGTCTCCCCTGCCAAAATGAGTGTGCCGTTTTCACCGTCGCCCACGACGCGCAGCGTCATCGTGTCCGCGCCGACGTACTGCGGTTCGGGGTCAGGCGTATCATTTCCGTCTTCGTTATCGCGCCCGCCCTTCGTGCAGGCCAAAAGCGCCGCCGTTACGGCGACGACCATCATCAATGCAAGCAGTCTTTTCAAGGTTCCCGCTTCCTTTCCCGTTGTGTCTTTTCCTTTGACGAAAGGGAGCACAAAAAAGTTCCCAACTTTTTTCGATTTTTTCTTTTTTGTGAAACGTTCCGTTTTTCTTGACGAATCGTCAAAAAACGGATAAACTATTTGTTCAGGAATAACAAGAATCCAAGGAGGTGCCAACATGGCAGCATCTTTTATTGATAAGGCGCGCATCTTCTGCCGCGCGGGCAAGGGCGGCAATGGCGCGGTGGCGTTCCACCGCGAAAAGTACGTCTCCGCGGGCGGCCCCGACGGCGGCGACGGCGGCAACGGCGGCAACATCGTCCTCGTTGTCGACGACAACATGTCCACGCTGATGGACTTTCGCTACAAGCGCAAATACGTCGCCGACAACGGCATGGACGGTCAGGGCGCGCGCAAGTTCGGCAAGCAGGGCAAGGATCTCACGATCCGCGTGCCGCGCGGCACCGTCGTGCGCGACGCGGAATCGAACGAGATCATCAAGGATATGTCCGACTCCGAGCCGTTCATCCTCTGCCGCGGCGGCAAGGGCGGCTGGGGCAACGCGCACTTCGCAACGCCGACGCGTCAGGCGCCCCGTTTTGCCAAATCGGGCCTTGAGGGCGAGGAGCACGATGTCGTGCTCGAGCTGAAGCTGCTGGCCGACGTCGGCCTCATCGGCTTCCCGAATGTCGGCAAGTCGACGCTTCTTTCCGTTGTGTCGAAGGCGCGCCCCAAGATCGCAAACTACCACTTCACCACGCTCTACCCCAACCTCGGCGTCGTGTACGTCGACGAGGGCGTTTCGTTCGTCATGGCCGACATCCCCGGCATCATCGAGGGCGCAGCCGAGGGCGCGGGCCTTGGTCACGACTTCCTGCGCCATATCGACCGCTGCCGCCTGCTCGTTCATGTCGTCGACGTGTCGGGCAGCGAGGGCCGCGACCCGGTCGAGGACTTTGACGCCATCAACGCAGAGCTCTCGCAGTATTCCCCCGACCTTGCCACCCGCCCGCAGATCGTCGTCGCGAACAAGACCGACATCATGGAGGACGAGAGCCTGCTCGAAAAGCTGCGCGCGCATGTCGAGCCGCTCGGCTATCCCCTCTTCGCCCTGTCCGCCGCGTCGCACACCGGCACGCGCGAGCTCGTGCTCAAGATCGCCGAAAAGCTCTCCACACTCCCGCCCGTCACGGTCTACGAGCCCGAGTACGTTCCCAAGCCCGTGAAGATCGACGCGAGCGAGCCGCTCAAGATCACCGTCGAGGACAACACCTACATTGTCGAGGGTAAGTGGCTTGAACGCCTTATGAGCAACGTCAACTTCGGTGACTACGAGAGCCGGATGTTCTTTGATAAGATGCTGCGAGAAAACGGCGTTTTCCAGCAGCTTGAGGACCTTGGCATCAAGGACGGCGACATCGTCAGCATGTACGAGCTCGAATTCGAGTATCAGCACTAATTTCTTTCGGGAGATGATCTCATGTCCATCAGCCTGTGCGAGGACTGCGTTTATTACAGCTACGATGAAGAGTCCGACAGCTACTACTGTGACGAGCAACTCGATGAGGACGAGATGGCGTCGTTCCTGCGCGGCAAGCTGACCGCCTGTCCGTTCTACCATCCGGGGCAAAGCGACTACTACCTCGCGGGAAAGCAATAAAAATCGCAAAAAGGGAGCACGCGCAAGCGTGCTCCTTTTTTCTGTCAGTCTCGATCAAAATGTGATGCGCATCTGGTGCCAGACAACGCCGCCGTGCACGGACTTGTCTGTCACGCCCTCGTCGACAAAGCAGAACTTCGCGTAGTAGTCGACGAGCCGCTGTTTGCAGGTCAGGACTGCACCCTTTCTCCCCTGCTTTCTCGCATCCTCAACGGCACGGTGGAGCAGTTCGCCCGCGTAGCCGTTTTTCCGGTACTCCGGCAAGGTGTTCAGACCGAAGAGCATCTGCCACGCGCCATTTTCGTCGTGCATGGATGCTTTCGCGTACATTTCGTCGGTCAGGTCGGGCTCGTCCGTCACAAAGCCATCGAGAAACGCGATGAGCTTACTGCCATCGAACATCAGCCAGAAGTGGTCGCCGTAGTATCTGATTCGCTCGGCAAATTCCTCTTTTGTCGCCGCCTCGGCCACGGGAAAGCACTCGGCTTCCACTGCCGCGACCGCGTCCAGATCGTTCATCGTTGCTGTTCTGATCTCCATGGTTCTATCCTCTTTATTTACTCCCATTTCTCACGGCTGAGCTCGCGCATGTAGCCCGCCGTAATGATACCGGTGGGCAGCGCGACGATGGCAATGCCCATGAACGACGATGTCATGCTCACGATGCGGCCGATCTCGCTCGTCGGATAGATGTCGCCATAGCCGACGGTCGTCAGCGTGACGACCGCCCAGTAGATGGCATCGAAAAACGTGTCAAAGCTGTCGGGCTCCACCTGAAACATGATGAGCGCCGACAGCGCGATATACCCGCCCGCCAGCACACACACCGCCGCAAGCGCGCGCCTTTCGCGCTTGATGACATTCAAAATAAGTTCAAAGCTGTGCGAGTAGCGCAGGAATTTGAGCGCCTTGAGCGCTTTGTTGAGGCGGAAAAGCCTAAACAGCTTGAACCCCGACGACAGCATCGTCAGCGACGGCAGGATGGACAGCAGGTCTACAATACCGAAAAAGCTGAACGGATAGCGCAAAAACGCCCATTTTCCGCTCTTTTCGTACTTTAGGTCCGCCGTCCACCAGCGCAGCAGATAGTCCACGATGAACACCGTAACCGTTGCGCGGTCGAGCCAGACAAACAGCGCATTCGTCTCCTTGAAGCACAGCGGCACGATGCTCGCCGCGATGCACACGAGCATGAAGCGGTCGTAAATGAGACTGTCGCGGTCGTCCTTGTCCGCGACCTCGATGACCTCGTAGATTTTTCTTCGCAAACTCATGCCGTCACTCCCTTGCGCCGGGCAGAAAGCGCTGCTCGACTTCTTCCACGCTCAGCTGCCCGCCGGAGAGCTCCGTGAGCGCGGCGGAAAAGTCCGCCACCTTCTGCACGGGCAGAAGAAACGTAAGCGTCACCGCCGCGCCGTAATCGCTCGACTCGATTCTTCCCTCATGTCCCTCGATCAGCAGCTTTATGCGCTCGAACATCGGATACGGGCATTCGAGCAGCAGCACGGAAAACGGCTGCATCCGCGCCTTTCCCGCATTGTCAAGCGCGTCCTTCGCCGCCTTGGCGTAGGCGCGCGTCAGCCCGCCCGCACCGAGCAGAATCCCGCCGAAGTAGCGCGTCACGATGCACACGACGTTTTCAACGTTTTCGCGCTGGAAGACGTTCAGCATCGGCTGGCCTGCCGTGCCCTGCGGCTCGCCGTCGTCGCCATAGCGAACGGTGCCGTCGTGCAGGACGAAGCACCAGCAGTTGTGGCGCGCGTCGTAGTATTTCTTCTTCATCTCGTCGATGCGCGCGCGGGCCTCCGCCTCGCTCTCCACAAGGAAAACGTGGCTGATGAAGCGCGAGCGCTTTTCTTCAAACTCGCTCTCCGCGCTCTCGTATGGGACAAGGTACTCTGTCATGGTTTCAATGTTCCTTTCAGCGGGTTTTCTCCCACTTTTCTTTCGTAAGGGCGTAAAAAAGCGTCGGCCGCAGCGCATCGTCCACAAGCGCCGGCCTTTCACAGGTCAGCTGATAAGAAAAGCCACACTTTTCGATCACGCGCTTTGACTTTTCATTGCCGGCATAGTGCGAACACCAGACCCGCTGTGCGCCTTTATCCTCAAAACAGTACCTCAGCAGCTCTCGCACGGCTTCGGGGATAAGCCCCTGACCCCAGAACGGGCGGCCAATCCAATAGCCGATTTCCGGCTCACTCCCGATTTCCGGCGCTTCCGTCGGAAACACGCCGATGGAGCCGACAGGCTCGTCTGGCCGTTCCTTCAAAATGACTGCAAACGTGTCCGGCTCCGAGAGGACGGTTCGGATGATCTCGCGTGAGTTCTCCACGCTCGTATGCGCCGGCCAGCCTGCGGCGGGGCCGACAAACGGATCCCTCGCGTATCGATAGCAGCTCTCCGCGTCGCTCTCGCACCACGGACGCAGGAGAAGGCGCGTCGTTTCAAACGTCATTCCTCCCAGTCCTCCTTCGGCTCGCGGTAGCCCTCGATATAGTCCTTGGCCTGGCCGATGACGCGCGGCACGCAGGTGGCCACGATGTCGATGGTCTCGCCATATTCGACGGATTCGACTTTCGCCTCGCGGTAGAGCATATCGAGAAGCCCGCCCTTGTCGTAGGGCAGATGGATCGTCACGCGGCGCGTGCCCTTGTCGAGGAGCTTGTCGATGCGCGCAAGCAGCTCATCCACGCCCTCGCCGGTCTTGGCGCTGATGTTGACGCTGTCCTCCCCGTGCGGGCGGATATCGCCGAAGTAGAGGTCGGACTTGTTGTAAACGCGCAGGCAGGGAATTTGCTGCGCGCCGAGCTCTTCGATCAGCTCGTCCACGATCTGCGCCTGCTCGAGCCAGTGCGGGTCGGAAATGTCGATGACGTGCAGCAGAAGATCGGCGTATTCGAGCTCTTCAAGCGTTGCCTTGAACGCCTCGACCAGCTGGTGCGGCAGCTTGCGGATAAAGCCGACCGTGTCGGAGATCACGACATCCAGCGTGTCGGACACCGTGAGAAGGCGCGTCGTCGTGTCCAGCGTGTCAAACAGGCGGTTATTCGCGGGAATGCCCGCGCCGGTCAGCGCGTTCAAAAGCGTCGACTTGCCCGCGTTCGTGTAGCCGACGATGGCGACGACGGGAATTTCATTCTTGCTGCGGCGGTCGCGCTGCGTGGCGCGCACGCGGCGCACCTCTTCAAGGTCCGCCTTCAGCTTGTCGATCTTTCTGTGGATGTGGCGGCGGTCGGTCTCAAGCTGGGTTTCGCCGGGGCCCTTCGAGCCGATGGGGCCCTTGCCCGACGTGCCCGCCTGACGCTCCAGATGCGTCCACATACCGATCAGGCGCGGCAGCAGGTATTGATACTGCGCAAGCTCGACCTGAAGCCGGCCCTCTTTTGTCTTCGCCCGCTGGGCGAAGATATCGAGAATGAGGCCGCTGCGATCGAGCACCTGCACGCCGAACTCTTCGCTCAGAACGCGCATCTGCGAGGGCGAGAGGTCATTGTCGAAGATGACCATTGTCGCCTCCTGCGACTTTACCAGCTCGCGGATCTCATCCACCTTGCCCTCGCCGATGAATGTGTGCGGGTTCGGCGACGGCAGCGTTTGTAAAACCACGCCGACGCTGACGCCGCCCGCCGTTTCGACGAGCGCACCGAGTTCTTCAAGGCTCTCCTCGTCGGCATTCTCTTTTCGATCAAGCCGCGGCGACGAAAGGCCGACTAAAATCGCCCTGTCGCGCGGCGCGTTGTTCTCTTTCAATTCTTCCATAGATTCTCCTTATCGCGCCGAAATCGGCGCTGTACAAATCATTTTTATTATAGTGTATTTTCCGCCAAAAGAAAAGGCAAAAACGCTTTTCATTGACATTTCCTGCCCTCTCATGCGAAAATAAGGCAGACGCAACCTCAGGTTGACAAAAAGAAACGCCCGGTTGGTGGCGTTTTGTCCCGTTTTCCTGCTATGCTCTTCTCGCAGGGGCGCAGTGCACGGCGTCGAACGCAGCAACATTTCCCCAAGGAGGAACCTTTCATGGAACTATATGAAAAGCTCTACGAACTGCGCCGCGCGAGCGGCATGTCGCAGGAGGAACTTGCCGAAAAACTCGGCGTTTCGCGTCAGGCCGTTTCCAAATGGGAGAGCGGCGCCACGCAGCCGGAGCTTAGCAAGCTCATCGAACTCTCTAAGCTCTACTCCGTTTCCGTCGATGAGCTGCTCAGTCTGGAGCATGCCAAACCCGAGCAGGATGCCGCCGAATCGCCGGTTCAAAGCAACGCCGAAAAAGCTCCCGCGGAAAAGCTGAGCTTCCGCGATTTCTGCATACAGCACAAGAAGATCGCCTCCGGTGCGGTCATAGCGCTCGCCGCGCTCATCGCCGTCGGCGTGCATTACAACAACCGCATCAACTCGCTCAGCATGCAAGTGAATGACCTTCGCAGCCAGCTCTACAACGTGCAGAATAACCTCTCAAACCAGATCGCGGGCATCAGCAATAATGTCTCGGACATTTTGGCGCGCGAGTCGAGCCTGATCTCGCAATACAGCTACGAGGTCAAAAGCGTCAACCTCAAAAAGCAGGAGTGCACGCTTGCCTTTTCTCTTCTGCCGAAGACGATCAGTGAGAACACGATCGTCAACATCGGCGTGATCGACCATGGCAATTCCTCGCCGCTGGACAGCTATCGGCCGGGCTACTCTGCCGACCTTACGCAGGATGGCTTCGGGTATCTGCACGGTAGTGTAACCGTCCCTCTGAGCGATGAGCTCGGCGTCAATGTCAACTTCATGACGAACGGCGAAACGCAGTCGCAGGAGCTCGATACGATCAGCAATCTCAAATCCCAGTATCAGCCGCAGCTCAAAAGCTTTCTATCCCCCATCTCCTACGAGCGTCAGGCCGGCAGCAAATGGCAGTACCAGTTCACGCCGGGCAATGTCGGCATCCCGCTCGGCACCATCTCGCTCGGCGCGCTGTCCGATGTGTCCATCCGCAGCGCGTGTCTTGAATACACTTGCGCCAATCAGCTGCTCAGGCGCGTGCCGCTCGAAGCATCGTACAGCGATGGCAGCGCCGTCACCTATGTCGGCGATGACAGTGCCGAAGCCGTGGGCGCATCCGTCATAGAGGGCGTGTCGTACTATGACCTCGCCTATGCCTCCAGCAGCGAATCGGAGGCTTTCACGCTCCCGCTCGGGGCAACGCCGCTCGTCTGCGAGCTTGTCGTCAACCTTGCGGACGACACAGTACTGCGCGTCCGCCTCTTCCAGATGCGCGCCATTGCAGGCGGCGACAGCTACGAGGAGATAAACTACCTCGACCAAAGTCTCAGTGAGCCGCTCCCCTTCATCGTCGAATATCCCGACGGGCAAAACTGAGCGTTCCAAAAAAGCAGAAAAAAGCAGCTCTGCCGTAGCAGAGCTGCTTTTGTGATTGAATTAGTTCAGGCCGAACTTCTTGTTGAACTTGGCAACGCGGCCGCCGGTATCGACCAGCTTCTGCTTACCAGTGAAGAAGGGGTGACACTTAGAGCACACTTCCACCTTGATATTCTGCTTGGTGGAACCTGTCTCAATCACATTACCGCAGGCGCAAGTAATAGTAGTCTGCTGATAATTGGGATGGATTCCTTCCTTCATTGCTCGTGTTCACCTCTTTCTGATCCAAATGTACTTTTCTAAAAAAGCCATATAGGATATTACCACGCTTTGTGTCAAATTGCAAGAGAAATTTTCAAATCTTTTCTCATTTATGCTTCGTGACCGTTTTTCCCAAATTTCCTCCTTGTTTTTTCAAGATCTGTCCGGCAATTTCTCTTTACTTCTGTCCCTTCCGGTCATATAATGGCGCTTGGCGCGCTGCGCCACAGACGATCCATCAAGTAAAGGACTTATTTGATTATGCCAAAAAGACATTTCCTGCGGGGATTGCGCGACGGCTTCCCCATCGGGCTCGGTTATTTTGCCGTGAGCTTCGGCCTCGGCATCTCCTGCCGCGCAGCAAATCTGACCGCATTTCAGGGCTTTCTGCTCAGCTTTCTCAACAATGCCTCCGCCGGCGAGTACGGCGGCATCACCATCATTGCGAGCGACTCCGGCTTTCTCATCATGGCAGCGATGATGCTCGTCGTCAACGCGCGCTACATGCTGATGAGCTGTGCGCTCAGCCAGCATCTCTCTCCCGACACACCGCTCATCTTCCGCCTCATCATCGGCTATGACCTGACGGACGAGCTTTTCGGCATCGCCATCTCGCAGCCGGGGTACCTGAATGTCTGGTACTATATCGGCGCGATGTGTGCGGCCATGCCCTGCTGGAGCGCCGGCACCGTCATCGGCGTGCTGCTCGGAAATCTCATGCCGGTATGGGCGGTCAGCGGATTTTCTGTCATGCTCTTCGGCATGTTCATCGCCATCATCGTCCCCATGGGCAAGCGCGACCGCGTTGTGCTCGGCTGCATCATCGTGAGCTTTCTTCTCGGCTGGCTCGCAAGCGTCCTGCCCGTTCTGCGCGAGCTTTCCGAGGGTACGCGCATTCTGATTTTGACCATCGTGATCTCAGCGGCAGCCGCTGTGCTCTTCCCGCAGGAGGAAGAAACCATCGAAGGCGAAGCCGTAGAAGAGGAGGTGCGCGGCGTATGAAGACCTATCTCTATATTCTGGTCATGGCGGCCACGACTTATCTCATTCGCGTCCTGCCGCTCACACTGATCCGCAAACCCATCCGCAGCGTGTTTCTGCGCTCGTTCCTCTTCTATGTTCCCTATGTCACGCTTTCGGTGATGACCTTCCCCGCCATCATGAACGCCACACAGTCGCCCATCGCGGGCGCTGCCGCCATGGTCATCGGCATCATCGCTGCATGGTGCGGGCTGGGGCTTCTCCCCGTGTCGCTCGTCTGCTGCGCGACAGTGCTGATCTTAGAGCATTTTATCGTGTGAGCAAATCTTGTAAAACACCCTCCGCGGATTTCCCGCGGAGGGTGTTTTTATGTATTCACAGCACCTTTTCTTCGCCGACCGAGAAGAAATACAGCACCTTTTCCCTGACCTTTTTGCCCATCACGCGCATAAGGGCCATGGAGTATGCCTCGAGCTGAGGGCGGTAGTACTCAGCTCGTTCTTCGATCTGTGTTCTTCCAATGCGGTCAGTCTTGAAGTCCACGACCACAAGCTCGCCGTCCTCTTCAAAAAAGCAGTCTACCACGCCCTGCAGCAGCACCGCGTCGTCGGCGTCCAGCGTAGCAAAGTCCCGCACCGGCCGCAGCAGCGAGAAGCGGTACTCGCGCCGCACCGTCTGCGCATTCTTGCGAATGCGCGCGGCAAGATCACTTCGCAAAAATCGGACGATCGCGCGCACATCGACGGCGCTTGCCTGCTCGTCGGTCAGCTTGCGCTGCGCTCTGAGCTTTTCGACCTGCTCACGCACGCTCTGCTCGCTTGCTTCGCAGAAAAAGTCAAGGTCCTGCATCACAAGGTGCAGCGCCGTGCCCCGTTCCGCGCCCGTGAGGCTCGTTTCACCTGCAAGGAATTTTGGTTTACACAGGCTTCGCAGCCGCGGCGGCAGCGCCGTGTTCTCGGAGATCTCCTCGTCCAGCGCGCGGCCCTTGAGCTGCGTGGCCGTCAGCTTGGCGGGAAAGGCCGTCTGCCCCGCGTAGGGGTAGCGGTACGACAGCGCAGCAAAATCCACCGGCAGCTCATCCTTCGGCGGCGCGGCATCCACTGGCGCGTCATCGGGCCGCTGCTGCGGCGTCACAAAGCTCAAACCGTCGTGCACACGCACCGTCCACGGCGTTTCGTCAGCATAGAAGCTCCCCTCGCCATTCTGCCCCGCAAGCTCGCGCAGGGACGCCGCTTCGCTGCGCTGCAAAAGCGGCAGCATGATCCAGTCGCCCATGCACTTGCCGCTGTCCACAGCCTCGGGCAGCACAGGACAATCGCTCAGCGCCAGAAGGTCGGCGACGCGGCTTTTCGCGTTTGCCTGCGTGTGCACCATGACGAGCTTTTCCTTCGCGCGCGTCATCGCAACGTACAGCACACGCAGCTCCTCGGCCTTCGCCTCGCGCCGCAGCGTTCGCTCGAGCGCCTGCCGTGCGACCGTCGGGTACTGAATGTGCCTTTGCGTGTCCACGCACACCGGCCCCAGCCCGAGCTGCGGGTGCACGAGCACCGAACTCAAAAAGTCCATATTGCTGAAGCGACGCGCGAGGTCCGAGAGGATCACGACCGGAAATTCAAGGCCCTTCGACTTGTGGATCGACATGATGCGAACGCCCGTAGAGGCGTGCGCGGTCTGCATCGTCCCCGCCTCGCCTTCGGCAAGCTGCTCGCGCAGTGTGCGCACAAAGTCGAAAAGGCCTTGCCGCCCCGAGCGCGCGTAGTCTTCGCTGAGCTCCAAAAACGCGAGCAGATTTTCCTTGCGCTCCGCACCACGGCGCATCGCGCCGAAGATACCGAGCACGTTGCACCGGCGGTAGATTTCGCTCAGCAGCTCGCGCACGCTCAGGTGCGCCGCGCTATTGCGCAAAGCGTCCAACGTACTGAGGAATTCTACGCTGTGGATGTCCTCACTCAAAAGCAGCGCATCGTAGAAGTCACCCGTGCGCTGCCGCGCGCGGATCGCCGCGAGCTCATCGGGTGTAAAGCCGAAGAGTGGAGAGCGCAGCACGGCAATAAGCGGTACGTCCTGCCGCGGATTGTCGATGACCTGCAAGAGCGCTAACAGCACTGCGATCTCCATCGAGGCAAAAAAGTCCTCGCCCGCGTCAGCAGCGCAGTGGAGGCCGCGCGCCTCCAGCGCGCGGCGATAGTCCAAAAGGCGCGTGCTCGGCGAGCGCATCAGAATGACGATGTCCTCCTCGCGCACGGGCCGCAGCTCTTTTGTTTTGTCATCCTGTATAGGAAATTCCCTTGTCAGCATATCACTGATATAGTCTGCGACAAACGCTGCCTCAGCCTCGCTTGCGCGCACGCGCTGCTCGCCCGTCTGTGTCGGCAGGTCGAGCAGATGGAACTCCGCGCCGCACGCGCTCGATTCGACATAATTCGCGCCAAGGCGCAGCATTTCATCCGCGCCGTAGTCGAGCTCACCCATTTCCTCGGAAAGAATATTGCAGAAGATAAAATTCGTCGCGTCCAGCACTTCTTTGCGCGAACGGAAGTTGCGCGAGAGCAGCAGCTTCGCGCTGTCGTGCTCCTCTGCGTCCTCAAGCGGCGGCCAGGTGTTATAATGCTGCAAAAAAATACGCGGGTCGGCTAGGCGGAAGCGATAGATGCTCTGCTTGACATCGCCAACAGTGAAAAGGTTTTCTCCTTTACAAGAAATTGCGTCAAAAATGCGGTTCTGCACCTCGTTGGTGTCCTGATACTCGTCCACCATGATCTCGCGGTAGCGCGCGCTGACGATGCGCGCAAGCTCTGTCGGCGCGCCGTCCTCTCCGATGAGAAGGCGGATGGCCTCGTGCTCCTGATCGGAGAAGTCAGCAGAATTCCGCCGGCGCTTTTCCTCGTTGTACCGGCGGGAAAAGTCCGCCGTCAGGTCGATGAGCGCGAGCATTGCGGGCGCCATCGTGCGCAGGTCCTCCACCGCCTCGTCGGACGAGGCGGAAAAAATCTCGGCAAAGCCCTTGACGGTCTCCTTGCAGTTGTCCCACAGGCTTTTCATGCGCGCTTTCATCTCGCCGCCGTCGCTGTCCTTCACCGCGGCGAGGCGCGGAAACGCGATGGTCACGCCGCGCGCGGCGTCCCAGCCCTCTGCGGTCTTCCCCTCCAGCGCTTCAAGCTGGTAGGACGCGTCGAGGAACGCGGGCGCATACTTCTGGTTCAGCGCGTCATTCGCGCACATCTCCTGCGCCGCGCGCTGCAAAAGGTTTTTGCAGTGGCGCGCCTTGCGCCGCACCTCATTGAGCAGAATCTTTCCATAGGGCGTGTCCTCGATCTTATCCGGCACGGCGCGCCAAAACGCGCGCTGCGCATCGAGCCATTTGTCCTCATACGGCTGCGCCTGCAATTTTGCGTGCAGCTCGAGCACTAAGTCCTCAAGCGCGCTGTCGTCGCGCCCCGCGCCGAGCGTGTCGGCCAGCAGCGTGCCGCCGGGCGTCAGATGGTCGTAAAAATCGTCCAGCGTGCGCGCGAGCACGCGCTCGCGCAGCACCTGCGCCTCGTTCTCGTCCAGCACGCGGAAATCGGGCCGCAGCGCGTGGCCGCGCGCGTCTTCACCGAGCAGATGGCAGTTCTCGCGCAAAAGCGCGGTGCAGAAGGCGTCCACCGTCTTGATGTCCGCACGGTAGACGCGCAGTATTTGCTGCCGCAGATGGTAGTTGCCGGGGTCGCGCTCCATGCGCTCGGTGAGCGCCTTGGCGATTTTGCCGCGCAGCTCGCTCGCCGCGGCGCGCGTGTAGGTAATGATGAGGAAATCGTCGAGATTCGCGCCCTCGCGTTCCACGTAGGAAAAGAGCCTCTCGACGAGCACCTTCGTCTTGCCCGAGCCCGCCGCCGCGGAGACGAGCAGACTGCGCTCGCGGCTGTCCACCGCCGCTTGCTGTTCGTTTGTCAGCTTTTCAGCCATTCTCGTGCGCCCCCTCTCCGTTCACCTCGTCGATGTACTGCCAGAATTCGTCGTTTTTCGTCGCCTTGATGTATTCCATGCGGTCGCTGCCGCAGCCGTTTTCAAAGTGGCACGCGCTCGCGAACTCGCAGTATGTGCAGGCCGACTGCTGCGGCGTGCGCGCGTAGGGGTCGGCGTCGATGTTGCCCGCGAAGACCTCCTGCGTGATTTCATGTAAAATATGGTCGACGTATTTCGAGAGCTTTCCGAGCTGCTCGGCGGAGGCGAGACTCCCCATCACCGCGCCGTCCCTTTTCACCGCGATAGGCAGGTAGCACGGCGATTCGAGCGCGCTGTGCTCCATCGCCTGCAGAACCGCCGGGTCCTCGAGCACCATGCCGCTGCGGCGCAGCTCCTTTTTGAGTGCTTTTTCGATCTTTTCGGGCTCCGTGTCGCGCGCGCAGCGCAGCATCGGCTCGCGCGCGGGCGTATAGAGAACTCCCGCGGGAACGATCTCGTGTCCGCCGAAAAGCATCTGTCCCTCTTCTTTAAGCGTAAAGAGGTAGAGCAGCATTTGGAGCCCCAGCCCGTAGCGCAGCTCGGCGAGGTCGAAGCTCTTCTTGCCCGTCTTGTAGTCCACGACGCGCAAATATAGCTTGCCGTCGTGCAGCCAGCCGTCCACACGGTCGACCTTGCCGACAACGCGCGCCGTGCCGTTTTCCTCGCGGATCGTGATGGCGGGCAGCTGCCCGTCCGCACCAAATTCCAGCTCAAATGCCAGCGGCTCAAAGTCGGAGCTTTGCAGCTCCTCGCTCACCTCGTCCATGATGCGCTCGACCGCCGCGCACAGGCGGTTGAACAGATAACGGAAGCGCGCGCTTTTTTCGCACAAGTCCGGCAGCACGCGGTCGATGTATTCCTCGATCGACGCGCGCACGAGCGCGTGCAGCTTGTCCTTCGATAGCGTATGCAGTCCGCCGCACTCCTTCGCCTGCCGCAGCGTATGCTCCATCACATCGTGCACAAACGTACCGATCTGCGGCGCATCAAAGCCCGCGCCCGTGCGCTCCCTGGCTTTCAGGCCGTAGCGCATGAAGTAGGCAAAATGACACGAGCGCGCCATGTCCATGCGCGAGGCGGACAGCGTCACCGCGCCGCCGTAGAGCGCGCGCACCGCGTCGCGCGACAGATGCCCGCGCGTATAGCGCGAAGCGTCCTTCATCGCGGCAAGCGCACGCTCCGCGTCGCCCTGTCCTTCAAAATACTGCCACAGCGCGCCGCCGATATGCTCGCCCGCATACTCGAGCGCCGTCGACTTTACTGACAGGCGATATTCCTTGTCAGTGCTCTCTGTTTCGACGCTGATCGACGGCAGCAGACGCGCGATGCGCCCGATGACGAACGACGGCCGCTTCTCCGCGCCCTTTCCGTCCGAAACGGGATAGGACACCGTTAGCTTTTCCGTCGGCTGGGCCAGCGCGGCGTAAAGATTCTGAATTTCCAGATGAAACTGCTCCATCCCGTGCGGCGCGAGGAAGATTTGCTGCCTCTCGAGCGCCTCGCGGTCCTCGTCGCGCAGCACGCCGCCGCGGTTCTCCGCCGCAGGCAGCACGCCGTCGTTCGCGCCGAGCAGGAACAGCGCGCGCACCGTGTGGCGGTCGTTTCGCGTCATTTCGCACAGGTTCACCGCGTCGAGCGTCACGGGGATCGTGCCCACGCTGTACTGCGTCAGCACAAGGCGCATCAGGCTTGCAAATTCCTCGGCGTCGAGAATCGCGTCGCCCAGGATTTCCACAAACTGGTCGAGCACGCCGCAAAGAATGCCCCACAGCTGTGCCGTTTCCTCGGCGCGCTGGGCCTCGCCCGCGGCGAAAAACTGCTCGGTCTGCGTCTGCAAGACCTCCGGCAGTTTGATCTCCTCCAAATAGCCGTACAGCGCGCGCACCTTCTGCTCGGCCTCGCCGCTGCCGCCCACGCCTTTTTTTAGGCGCGCAAACGGCCCTTGCACGCGCTCGTGCAGTGCGTTGACCGTCTTGAGCCGCGCCCTTGCCTCGTCCGTCCATTCTTCGCCGTAGCCGTCGGGATGCGCCGACCAGGGCGTCTCGCGCGTCCACATCGCGCCGCGGATCTCCCACTTGAGCGCGTAATTTTCCAGAATGTCGCACTCCGCCATGCTGAGGCCGGCGAGGCCGGTCTTGAGGCAGCGGAACACATCCTCGTACTCAAAGCCGCCGCTCGCGGCGTCCAGCGCGCCGAGCAGCAGCGTCAGCACGGGACTTTTCAAAATGTCGCTGCGGTGGGCATAATAGAGAGGGATGCCGTAGCGGGCGAATACGCTCTCAATCGCACCTGCGTAGGAGTCGAGATCACGCGCCGTGACGGTGATCTCGCGGTAACGATAGCCCTGCTCACGCACTAATTTCAAAATCTGCGACGCGACCCACTCGCATTCACTGTACGCGCTGCCCGCCTCATAGAGCGCGACGGCGTCAGTCGGCTTGGTAAATTCGTCCGCTGCGCCGAAAAAGCAGCGCTCGATATGGTCGAGCGCGCCGCGCACCTCACCCTGCGGAAGAATTTCCTCCTCGCATGCGACGCCGGCATCGCGCGCGAGCGCGTACAGCCGCTCGCGCACGCGCAGGCTCTCGGAAAAGAGCTCGCGGTCCTGCGTGTCGCCAAGGAGCGTGACGGTCACGCTCTTCGCGCGCCGCAGCAGGATACGCAGAATGCGCAGCTCACGCCCCGTAAAATACGAAAAACCGTCGAGGAAAATGTCTTTATTGTCAATATATCCCGACGCTTCGAGGTTTTCCTCCAGCTTTTCGAGCACGTCGCGCGCGTCGTGTCCCGGCGCGTGGAGCTTGCTGAGGTAAATGCCGTAGATGAGCGAAAGGTCGCGCAGCTTGTCGCCGCTCTCGCCCTCGATCTGCGCTACGCTCTCGGATAGCTGCTCGGGCGATACGGCGTAAGCCTGCAATTCCTCCATCACGGCGAGCAGGCTCTCCAAAAATGCCGCGCGCTGCGACGGGCGCTTGTAGACCTTGAGCACCGGCGCAAGCTCCGTGAGCGTACGCTGGAGCGTCAGGAGCTTTCCGCCCGAATCGAGCGTCACGTCCGCGCTGCCGCCGCAGATGCCCAGCACGCGCGAGGCGAGCAGCTTAAACGTCAAGGCCTCGGCATGGCGCGACGCGGTGTCGCCGCAAACACGGCACAGGTCCATCTCCGCCACATGCGAGGCGTGCTCCGGCACGAGCAGGATTTGCTGCGACGAGTCCCCCAGCGCGGCGATCCTTTGCAGCACGCGCTCGGATTTGCCCGTGCGCGCGCGTCCCATCAGTATGTGCAGCAAGCGTCCTTCCCCCTTTTTCTCTCTTAAACTTATCAATATTTTATCCTAATTTTATCATAGTTTTCTTTTTCGGGCAACGCAGAAAACGCCGTACGCATATTTTCGCCCATCACGGGAAGACTACCGAAGACCAAACCATCTTTTTAAGGAGGGAACTTCATGGTCATCGACAAGATCGCGCTGACACTTGCTATCATCGGCGCGCTCAACTGGGGCAGCGTGGGCCTTTTCGGCTTTGACTGCGTTGCCTTTCTCTTCGGCGGACAGATCGGCATGCTCAGCCGCGTGATCTACACGCTCGTAGGCCTTGCCGGCATCTGGTGTATCACGATGCTGTTCCGCGAGAAAGAGCCGATGGAAAGCGGCGGCCAGGCGTAAAAAATAAAAGGAGAGGGGCTTGCCCTCTCCTTTTATTTTTGCGTTAAAAATTTTCTTTACCGCTCCCCAGTCGCTTCCGCACCTTCCAGCTCGCGCATTGAGCGACGGAACTGGCGATAGAATGTGAAGCTCGTCAGCGCCACCGCGCCGAAGTCCGCCACGGGCTCGGCCAGGAACACCGCGAACGCCTTGTCCGCGAAAAAGTGCGGCAGAATATAGATGAGCGGGATGAGCAGGATGATCTTGCGCCACACGGCGAGGAAGAGCGATGTCTTCGCGTTGCCGAGCGCCACAAACGTCTGCTGGCAGGCGATCTGGATGCCGAAAATACCGCTGCACCCCATGTAGATGCGCACGGCCCACGCCGCGTATTCGACCAGCGCGGGGTCATTATTGAAAATCAGGATGAACGCACGCGGGAAGAGCTCGACCAGAAGCCAGATGGCCATTGAATAAGTAAAGCACGCGCGCAGCAGGCAGAAATAGGCGTCGCGCACGCGCTGGGCGTTCTTTGCGCCGAAGTTGTAGCTCACGATGGGCTGTGCGCCCTGTGTCAAGCCCTGAAGCGGCATATTCGAAAACTGCATGATGCTCGTGAGCACTGTCATCGTGCCGACGGCCATGTCGCCGCCGTAGCGCAGGAGCGATGAGTTGAAGCAGATGGCGATGAGGCTCTCCGTCGACTGCATCACAAACGGGGAAAGTCCCAGCGCGATACACGGCAACACGATCTTCGCGTCCACGCGCAGGTTCTCGCGCTTTAAGTGCCAGCGCGTCTTCTTTCCCGTGAGGAACGTCATCACCCACACGGCCGACACTGCCTGTGAGATCACCGTCGCCAGCGCCGCGCCGCGCACGCCGAGACCGAGCACGAAGATGAACAGCGGGTCGAGAGCCGTATTTAAGAGCGCGCCGATGAGCACCGTCTTCATGCTCACGGTGGCGAAGCCCTGGGCCGTAATGTAGGCGTTCATGCCGAGCGTCAGCTGTACGAAGATCGTGCCGAGGGCATAGATGCGCATGTAGTCGAGCGCATAGCCAACGGTGTTCTTGCTCGCGCCGAACATCAGTAAAAGCGGCTCGGCAAAGGACTCGAACAGCACCGTCAGCACCAGCGCCGTGATGAGGAGCATCGTCAGACAGTTTCCCATGATGCGCTCGGATTTTTCGCTCTCGCCCGCGCCCTCGGCGATCGAGGCGCGCGGCGCGCCGCCGATGGCCATGAGCGACGCAAACGCCGAGATGACCATGATGATCGGCAGGCATACGCCAACGCCTGTGAGCGCGAGTTTTCCGACGGTCTCGGCGGACTGCATGTGGCCGATGAACACGCGGTCGACCAGATTGTAGAGCATGTTGACGATCTGCGAGGTGATCGTCGGCACGGAGAGCGAAAAGAGCAGCTTTTTGACGTCCCCGTGTCCCAGATCTGCGCGCTTATCCAAAATCATCACCTGAATCTTTCGTATTTTTCCGCATATGTTGTCAGAATATCATGCCGCGGGGCGTTCGTCAAGCAAGCGGGCCGCGAAGCGCTCTATCATGGCATTTCCATAAAGCGCTTTTGGACATTTTTTCACTTTCTCCATTGCTTTTTCCGCGTGGGCTATTGTATAATTTGTTTTACAATCGCACCAGCGGAGCGCCCCGCGTTCCGCTTATCAAACAAATAACGGAGGAATCACCATGAACGAAAAGTTTTCCAAGCTTGGCTTTTATCCTTCCGACATTCTGCTGCCCAAGAAGGATGTCGATATGAGCAAGTGGGCGGTCGTCGCATGCGACCAGTTCACCTCTGAGCCCGAGTACTGGGAGCGCGTGGAGAAGACCGTCGGCGACGCGCCTTCCACCCTGCGCCTCATCCTGCCCGAGGCCAACCTGAAAGCCCCCAACGTCGACGAGTTCATCGCCGACATCAACGCCTCGATGAGCAAGTACCTCGAAGAGGGCATCTTCGAGACGCTCAAGGACTCCCTCATCTACATCGAGCGCGGCCAGAGCGACGGTAAGATCCGTCACGGCCTCATTGGTATGGTCGACCTCGACCAGTACGACTTTACCCCCGGCTCCGGCGCACTGATCCGCGCGACTGAGGGCACCGTGCTCGACCGTATCCCCCCGCGCGCCCGCGTGCGCCGCAACGCCCCCATTGAGCTGCCCCACGTCATGCTGCTCATTGACGACCCCGAGAAGACCGTCATCGAGCCCCTGACCGCCGCGGCCGATAAGATGGAGAGCGTTTATGACTTCGACCTGATGGAAAACGGCGGCCACATCAAGGGCTACAAGCTCTCCGCCGAGCAGATCGACGCGGTCGCCGACGCGCTGACCGGTCTCACCTCCGACGAGGCGATGAAGAGCAAGTACGGCGTCTCCGGCGTCGCGCCCCTGCTGTTCGCCGTCGGCGACGGCAACCACTCCCTCGCCACCGCCAAGGCCTGCTATGAAGAGCAGAAGAAGGGCAAGACTCCCGAGGAATACCTCGCGCTGCCCTCCCGCTACGCACTTGTCGAGGTCGTGAACAACCACGACGACGCGCTCCAGTTCGAGCCCATCCACCGCGTGCTCTTCGGCGTCGACCATGAGAAGTTCATGGAAGAGTTCAAGAAGTTCTACCCCAACGCCCACGAGGGCAAGGGCGAGGGCCACGTCATCGAGGTCTGCTGGAACGGCCACGACGATTTCGTCACCGTCCCCGACCCGAAGGTCCAGCTGGCCGTCGGCACGCTGCAGGCTTTCATCGACGAGTACCTCAAGCAGTTCGGCGGCGAGGTCGACTACATCCACGGCGATGAGGTCACCCGCGAGCTCGGCTTCAAGGAGGGCAACATGGGCTTCCTGCTTCCCGCGATGGGCAAGGAGCAGCTCTTCAAGACCGTCATGGCCGACGGCGTTCTGCCGCGCAAGACCTTCTCCATGGGTCACGCGCAGGACAAGCGCTACTACGTCGAGGCACGCAAGATCCGCTAAAATATCAAAGCTACTGCAAAAAAGCGCCGCAAGGCGCTTTTTTGCTCAGGAGGACGCAACATGAATCTCAAATCCGCAAACCGCTGGCAAAACATTTTGCTCTTCGGCGGCTTCGTCATCGGCATGGTTGGCATTGCCGTGCTCGATAACCTCTACATCGCGATCCTGGGCCTTGCGATGATGGCGATGTCCATCGTCGTGTGGTGGATGTACCACCGCTGCCCCTACTGTCACGAGCAGCTGGGCCGCGGCAATCCCAAGCGCTGCCCGAAATGCGGCGCGTGGATCGCCGACGAGCCGGAGCCCGAGGAGAAGAAAAAGATCCAGCACAAGAAAAAGAAGCACTGAGCGCACAAGGAGGCCGCGATGAACGACAAAAAGCCCCTGATGGACTATCGCAGGGTCCAAAAGCTCCAAACACCGCTGCTTCTTACCGGCGCGCTGCTCAGCGGCGTCGGCACAAGTGTCAGCGTACCGCTTGTTATTCTCGGTATCGCGATCATGCTCTTTGCCATCGTGATCGGGGTACTTTACTACCGCTGCCCGCACTGCGGCAGACCGCTCGGACGCATAGGTGAAGGCGGTGCCTACTGCCCCCACTGCGGCAAGGCGCTGAATGCGCCGGTCGAGGAGCCCGTGCGCAGCATAACTGTCCCCGCCTATGCCAAGCTCAACCTGACGCTTGACATTCTTGGCAAGCGCGATGACGGCTACCACGAGATGCAGATGGTCATGCAGACCGTTTCGCTCCACGACGATGTGACCGTCACGCTCACAGACGGCAAAGGCATCACCTGCCGCGTCGACGGCGCGGCGCTTCCCTGCGATGAGCGCAACCTCGCTGTCAAGGCGGCGAGAGCCTTCTGCGAGGCGATGGACTACGGCGGCGGCATCGACATCGCGCTTATAAAGCGCATTCCGTCCGAGGCCGGCATGGCCGGCGGCAGCGCAGATGCCGCGGCGGTGCTGCGCACGCTGCGCGAGCTCGTCTCCCCCACCCTCACGGACGAGCGGCTCGAGCAGATCAGCGCAAGCGTCGGCAGTGATGTTCCCTTCTGCATCCGCGGCGGCACGCAGCTGGCCGAGGGCCGCGGCGAAAAGCTGACCGTCCTCAAGCCCGCACCGCGCTTCTTCGTCGCCGTCTGCAAGCCGGACTTCCCGATCTCCACACCCGCGCTCTTCGCGCGCGTAGACGGTGTAACGATCACCGACCGTCCTGATACGGACGCGATGCTCGCCGCCATCGAGCGCGGCGACGCGGACACGCTCTGTGCGAACGTGCGCAACGTCTTTGAGCAGGCGCTTGAGGGCGAGCAGCGTGAGCGCATTGAGACCATCAAGCGCGATCTTCTCGCCTACGGCGCGAAGACGTCGGCCATGACCGGCTCTGGCAGCGTGGTGTTCGGTCTTTTTTCCGATGAGACCTCCTGCCGCGCAGCCTGTGACGCGCTGCAAAGCGGCAGCATTCAAACTTTTTGCACGGAATTTGTTTAAGAAGCGAAAAAGCCGTCCATACTCAAAGCAAATTCTTTGAGATGGGCGGTTTTTCGATGAAATGGACGAAATGGGAGCTTTCCCTTGCCGTTGGCCTCGCGGCCATGCTGCTTTTCTGCGCCGCGCGCGGCACTAATACCCTCCAGTGGTGGAGCGCAGTGTTCTCCCCGCTGTGCGACGGTATCCTGTCGCAGAGCGCCGCAAGCGGTGATGTCGTAGTGAAGTCGAAGCTTGCAGAGCTGCTGGCTCTGCTGATGGGTGGAAAATGACATGCTCTGCCTGCCATTTGAGCGAGAAAAAGGGAGTCGGCACTTTTTACACCGGCTCCCCTTTCTATTATCCCTCGCACAGGATGTCGATCAGCTCATCCTTCTGCAAGCCCGCGAAGTAGCGCGAAACGTCCACATCGCCGAGCGCCTTTTCATAGCCCGCGCGGTTCGGTGTGCAGCCAACAAAGTGCGCCGCCAGCTCGTCCGGTTCCGAGGCGCTGAAAAAGTCGCCCTTGAATGTCAGGGCCGCGATCTTTCCGTGCTCCACGGTGATGTAGGCCTCGATCAGGCCGCAGCCGTCCACGCGGCGGCGGCGCAGCATTGTACACGCCGGGGAAAAGCCGTAGTTCCACTCCCAGGTGGCGTAGCGCTCCGCGCGTAGCTTCTCCACCGCCGCAAGGTCGTCCTGCGTCAGCGGGTAGGCCTCGCCCGGATTCTCCTTCAGGATGTTTTCCAGCAGGATGCGGCGGAATTCCGGCAGCGTGACCTTTTCCGGCAGATGCTCGGCAACGTTCGTCACGCGGCTGCGCACCGAGCGGATGCCCTTGGTCTGGATCTTTGTCGGGTCGACGCGCAGCGCCTCGCTGACGACAGAGAGGTCCGAATCGAACATGATCGTGCCGTGGTGCATCACGCGTCCCTGGCGGATGTATTGCGAGTTGCCGGAAAACTTCTTTCCGTCGATCGTGATGTCGTTGCGGCCGTTGACCTCCGCTTTCACGCCGAGCGTCGCCAGCGTGCGCACGACCGGTTCGCAGAAGAGCTTGAGGTTCAGCGCATTGCTCTCGCCGACATCTGTAATGAACGTGAAGTTCAGGTTGCCCATGTCGTGATAGACCGCGCCGCCGCCGGAAAGTCTGCGCACCACGCGAATGCCGCGCTCGCGCACGGCCTCTTCGTTGATCTCAGCGATCGTGTTCTGATACTTTCCGACAATGATCGCGTTATCATTCTGCCAGAGCATGAAATACATGCGGTCGCGCGGGAGGCAATCGAACACGTACTGCTCCATCGCCAGATTGTAGCTCGGATCGGTCGTCATCAGGTCCAGATATGATAGCTTCATGGTCGTGGTCTCCTTCTATCAGGGTCGTTGATTTTCAAGCCTTTTTCAGGGCTGTTATCCTTGTCTTTTCAGCTGCGCGCTCAGCCGCCGCGCCATCAAGCGGTGTCCCTCCGGCGTCGGGTGCAGACCGTCGAGCAGCAGCTCCGAGCGGATCGATCCGTCCGGCGACAAGAAGTCCGCGCAGAAGTCGATATACGGCACGCCAAACGCCGTGCAGTACCGCTTGAGCCATGCGCAGTACTCTTTCATCGTTCGCTCCGCCGCTTCAAAATCGACCGCGGCCGCCCACGCCCGCGGCGCATGCGGTGCATCCGCCGGAAGCGGAATGCCAACCATCGGCAGCACGCCCACGGAAAAGAGCTGGTGGATCATCGCGCCCATATTTCCCCGCGCCGCAGCGTCGGAGCCAGAGTAGAACACATCGTTGCTCCCGCCCATCAGCAGCACATAGGGCCGGTCGGCGCCAAGGCCGCCCTCGCGCAGCTCCGCGAGCACCCCGCCCTGCATGCGCGCCAGCATGCCGCCGGTCGTGTCGCCGTTGATGCCCTCATTGACAAGCTCCCAGCCCGTCTCCTGTGCGCACAGCCGCGTCCACCGCTGAGACAGATGCACGCCGTATCCAAAGGTCAGGCTGTCACCGATGCAGATCAGTTTCATGTTCTTTCCACCCGCGTTTCTTTCGGATCGATGGTAAGCAAAAAAGCCTTGAAAGTTTACACTTTCAAGGCTTTTCTTGGTGGAGATAAGCGGGATCGAACCGCTGACCTCTTGACTGCCAGTCAAGCGCTCTCCCGGTTAGTGCGGTTACATACCCCCCTAAACCGGGCCAAAAGAGCGCTTCAATACGCGGGCAACCCCAAAACACACCCTGAATGTCTTTCATTATAGTCAAAGAAAGCCCGTATATCAAGGAAAATAATTTTTCTGCTTTGTGCCCCTCCACGGCATGATATAATTTTTGTGTCCATGTTGGAAAGGAGGTGCAGGCATGGAAAAAGAATATATTGCCGGAGAGTCCCAACGATACGAAATTGGCGGTCGAGTTTTTATCGTTGAGCCACGGTACAGGAAAGACGGTGAAAGCAAGGCAGACATCTTGCTAAAGCTGATGTTTGCCGACTTGGACGAAGAGATGCGAGCAGCAAATAAAACTACAACGGACTAAAATTGAAAGTATCAATCTGGCAGTCAGCAAGAGGTTTTTATTCTAACAAAAGCTCCCGTTGCCTAAATCTTTATAGGCAGCGGGAGCTTAAAATTGAGAACAACGCCGCCCAACAGGACAACGGGCGGCGTTTTCATATATAACACCACGAAGGGAGGTCACTTCCACCCGGCCAGTCTGCGGACTGGCTTTTTTTCATGCCACAAAAAGGAGGTTTGCAAATGGCAGATGATAAGAAAAACATTCCCGAGGCAGCTCCGCCCGCCGAGGCGTCCGCTCCTGCGGTAGAAAGTGCCGTCGTGTCGGAGCAGCCCGCTCCCGAGCCTGCGCTGACCGACGCAGAGACGGTCATGCTGGAACACGAGGGGCAGGCAGCGCTCTTTGAAATGGGCGAGGCCGTGCCTGATCCCGCCGACGCTGTTACTCCCGCCGAGGTGGAGGAGCCTGCCGCTCCCGAAGTCCCCAAAGCTGAAAAGGAACAGGAACAGCCGCCCGATCCCGGCAAGGATGCCCCCGCCCCGGCACATTCCGGCAAGGTGGTGGACTTTGCCGCCGCCCGTGACGAGGCAGCCAAGGAGGAGAAAAAGGCGGTCAAGCAGAAGCCGCCCACGGAAAAGGACAAAGCCGCCAAACCCGGCAAAGGCCGCCCGCCCAAGGCTGACAAGGCTGCTCCCGATAAGGCAAAGCCGCCCAAACCTCGGGACAAAAAGTCCCAAAGCAAGCCTGCCCCGGAGAAACCTGCCGTGGATAAGGGCGGCGCTCCCGCTGGCACGGAGGTCACGCCGGAGCCGTCTGCGCCCCGTGATGCCACCCGCGCCGAAAAAGAGGAGATCGTCTATCTCAACCTGTCTGACCTGCACCCGTTCAAAAATCACCCCTTTGGTGTCCGGGATGATGCGGAAATGCAGGGGCTTGTGGAGTCGGTTAAGGCGGCGGGCGTCAATCAGCCCGCGCTGGTGCGTCCCCGTGAGGATGGCGGCTATGAGATCATCGCAGGCCACCGCCGCCAGCGGGCAAGCGAGCTTGCCGGATTTGCGAATATGCCGTGTATCGTCCGCAACATGACGGACGATGAAGCCATCCTCGCCATGACAGATGACAACCTCCGCCACCGTGAGCGCATTTTGCCCACGGAAAAGGCACAGTCGCTCAAAATGCAGGTGGAGGCCATCAAGCACCAAGGCTCCCGCCCCGGTGAGGAGGACAAGGACGCCGGAAAACGCTCCACGCAGGTCGTGGGAGATCGCAACGGCATGAACTACAAGCAGGTGCAGCGATATATCCGCCTGACCGAGCTTGTGCCGGATTTGCAGAAAATGGTGGACGAGAAAAAGCTGGCGTTCACCCCGGCGGTGGAGATCTCATTCATCCGCCCCAAAAATCAGAGGTATATCGCCGTGTCCATTGAGGGGCAGCAGTCCTCGCCCTCGCTGTCGCAGGCACAGAAAATGCGGGAGCTGGACAAGGACGGCAAGCTCAACGGCGATGTGATCGACGGTATTCTGTCGCAGGAGAAAAAGGAGGTAGACAAGGTGATCATCAATAGTGCGGAACTGGAAAAGTATTTCGGCAAGGACAAGTCCCCGAGGGAAATGAAAGACAAGATCATTTCTCTGCTGGATGACTGGAAAGCCAAGCAGCCGCCCGAGCTGGGCAAGCCCGAAAAGAAAACGGATCTTGAAAAGTGACCTTGGGACTTTTTGTCCCGAGGTCTTTCGTTTCCCCGGATGGCTCTTGTGGTTATATCCCCCGTCGCCGCCTGTATTTCAGCATGGCCGGGAGCGGGCTGTCAAGGGTGCATCGCACCGCCGTTTACGGCGGCCAGCCCTTGACCGTCTGTCCCGGCTATGCTTTTTCTCCGGCAAGCGGCGGGGGTATATCCTCCAGAGCCGCCCCCTTTCCCAAGAATGGGAAAGGGCGTGGGGTTTGGGTTGACCCACTACATTATAGAATTGGAGGTTTTCAGGATGAAACGACCCCTTGCATATATCACCGCCGCATGGTGCGGCAGCGACCACGAAAACACAAAGCTGGCGGCGCAGTATTGCCGTACGGTGTATGAGGCGGGCTTTTCGCCCATCTGCCCGACGCTCTATCAGCCCCTTTTCCTCAATGACGCCGTTCCAGAGGAACATAAGAGCGGCATCGACATGGGGCGCGACCTGCTCCGCCGTTCTCATGTGCTGGTGGTGTGCGGTCATACCGTCACCGAGGCCATGAAGAACGACATCGCCGTTGCCCAGCGGCTGGGGATCACCGCCACCACCCTTGAGGGCATTTTGACCGTCAAGGGACAGGGGCGCAGATAAGATGACGGCGCTCCGGCTGGGGAGCCTGTTTGACGGGATCGGCGTGTTTCCGCTGGCGGCGGTGCGCTGCGGCATTGAGCCGGTATGGGCAAGTGAGATCGAAAATGCCCCTATCTCCATCACCAAGCGCCACTTTCCCGATATGGCGCATTTGGGGGATGTGACAAAGCTGGACGGGCGGGATCTCCCGCCCGTCCATATCATCACCTTTGGCTCACCGTGTCAAAATCTCTCGCAGATCGGCAACCGCAAGGGGCTTGCGGGAGAAAAGTCCAGCCTGTTCTTTCAAGCCATCCGCATTATCCGTGAAATGAGGGAGGCGACAAATGGTCTATTTCCAGCAATCGCTGTTTGGGAAAATGTCATGGGAGCGTTTTCATCAAATGACAGGATGGATTTTAGAGCCGTCCTATCCGCTTTCACAGACACCGATGTTTCAATGCCTGCTTCTGGAAGATGGGCAGGAGCCGGAATGGTGCGAGGGCGAACGCCTGACCTCTGCTGGCGGCTCATGGACGCCCAGCATTGGTCAAGCCCCCGACTGGCACGACGGCAGCGCATCTTTCTTGTGGCAGATTTTGGAGGACGGCGTTCCCATGAAATACTTTTTAAGCCCCGCACAATGCAGTCACTTCCTGCATTTGGCGGAGATCGCGGGCTGCCCGCCGCCTGCGGAGATCGAGGCTCTTTTATTGAAGCAGGGCGGCGCGTACCAGTCACCCGACCCTTTCAATGCTTCCGTATGCGGGCGTCCGCCAAGGAGCGGACGGAAACAGCGTTCCGAAACAGCTTCGGACTGCCAACTGACCCTTTTCCCACTCTGTTAGCGGGCGGCATTTCACCCTTTGCCTTTTGGTATGAGAACGATCCTGCCGGGGGCTGCGTCCGCTTTCCCACGGAAACGGAATGTGAGCGGCTCATGGGGCTGCCGGAAGGCTGGACAAAGTACGGCGCGGACGGCGAGGAAATTCTATCCTCCCACCGTTACCGGGCATTGGGAAACGCCATCGCGCTGCCCTGTGCTGAGTACATCATGGCGGGGATTGCGGAGGCGCTGACAAAAGGAGGTGCAAATGACGGTATTTGAAGCCTACATCACCAACCTCGGCAAATACGCCGAGGGGCAGCTTGTGGGCGAAACGCTGAAATTTCCGGCCACCACGGAGGAGGTGCAATCGCTCTTAAAGAACATCGGCGTGGACGGTGTGCGGTATGAGGAGTTTTTCATCACCGCCTTTGACGGCGATGTGATGGGCTTATACGACTATCTCACCGAGTATGAAAACTTGGACGAGCTGAACCATCTGGCGCATCTCATTTCCGAGCTGGACAGCGACGAGATCGAAACGCTGGAGGCTGCGCTCAACAAGGGCGACCATACTTCCAGCGTAGAGGACATCATCAACCTTGTTCACAATCTGGACTGCTACGATTTACACCCCGGCGTGACCGACGATGAAACGCTGGGGCGCATCTATGTGGAGGACATGGAACTACTGGATGTGCCGGACAATGTGCTACCCTACTTCGATTTTGAAGCCTACGGACGGGATATGCGGATCAACGAGGGCGGTCACTTCGCCCCCACGGGCTATCTGACCCGCAGCGGCGACTTCAAGGAGGTGTACCACGGCATCGAGGACATTCCCGCCGAACACCGCATTTTTGCATACCCCAAATTGAATATCCGGGAGCAGATGGCGGCCTACAAGGAGATCATAGACCGCTCATCCTTGGAGGGCGAGCGCCTGCACCCGAGAAAGGAGTATGATGACCGCTGACTTTGGGACAACTTGTCCCAAAGCGGAAAAGAAGGCGAGCAGTTTAGTCTGCTCGCCTTTTATCGGTGCCGTAAATAACACATAGCATTTATTTAGGGGCATTTACGAAGCGTGCGATGATAGATCAAATCATCCGCAGACGGAGTTGTCACAATAGTGAACATTCCCTCTTTGATAAACTTCTCCATCCGCAGCGCGATCCACGCATCTCCGATGCCAAGCTGATTTTTGCCCAGGACATTCCCAATTAGGTTTGCTTCTGAAAATTCGTCCGCTTGCTCGTCCACCTCTCGCAGAATAAAACTGTCATAGATATTTTCCGAAGCGCTCTGAAGTTTTCCGTTGAGATAAATACGCAAGGGGGCGTTTTCTTGTTGGAGCTGTTTCCAGCGCATAGCACAGGCATTTAATAATGCCGGTTTGACCTCCCGTTGCAGAGGCAGATATTTCCCCCATTCTTCGGGCGAGATTTCTCCCCAACCAATGTGCGTACAAAGGGTGTTATCGGTAGAGTATTCCCATTCCGGCAGTTTGACAGCATATATTGAGCCGATTGCGGGCAGCTTTTTGAGCTGCGCCAGCAGCCAATAGAACCCGCAAATTTCATCGGGATTATGGCTATACCAAATCCGCACAGGCTCACCCCGAGAGGCGCGGTCAAGGATTTCGTGCAAAGCCGTTTTCGCTGAGCGGAGTGTCTCCAAAATATATTGTTCATTATCTTCTCTGTTCGGCCAAACAAAGAAGGCTTGTTCTAATACGCTCTTGCGGTTGTTGCCAATCTCATCATCGGAAATATCACCCATGCTCCATGCGACATCGATGCAATAGACATCCGCCGGATTTCCACCTAACGGAATTGAGGTTTCCCATTTGCGGTGAGCCTGCAATTCTGCATCTGCTTTTAATGTTTCAAGTTCTTCCGGGGATATATTTGTACGGCCTGATAAAACAAGGCCGATGGATGCGCTTGAATGTTTATCTGCACCACAGTTTTGTGCCAGCTTTAGACTTCCGTATGCGCTCTTGCTAAATACAGTCTCTATCATAACAATATCTCCTCGGCATTGGACTTCATAAATCAGTTTTCATTATATCCGAGATATGTGAACAATTCAACTAAGGCAACACGGACTTACCATTTTATAACTGTGAAAGGAGGCGATGACGGCTGGTAGACGAAGATATTTCCCGGCGCACGATCGCCATATCGGTAAAGGCGTCGAAGCTGACCGCTCGGGGGCTTGCCTATGTTGTTCGGGCGGTGGGACGCAAAATTGCCAAGGCACACCGGGCAAAGCAGACGCCACACGGCAAGCAGACCGTGAAAAAACTCATGGCGCACAGCGCATCCACCAACAGCCTTGAACTGTCCGGGGATACAAAACTCTTTGACCGGGTAGCCCGGAAGTGGAATGTGGACTATGCCTTTTATCAAACTGAACCGGGGAAATACCTGCTGTTCTTCAAGTCCGGGCAGGCGGACGCTATGACCGCCTGCTTTTCGGAATACTCCCGCAAGGTGCTGGATAAGGCCAAGTCCCGCCAGCCCACGATCCCCGAACAGATGAAGCAGGCGGAACAGCAGCTTGCCAAGGAAAAGCCGCCCAAGGAGCATATCAAGGAGGTGTCGCATGACAGATAAGCTCCGTAAATATGTGCTGCCCAACATTCCCTATGTGTTCATCGGCTGGGTGTTCCTCAAGCTGGGGACGGCCTACCGTCTGGCGGCGGGCGGCGATTTTGCCCATAAGCTGCTGGGGCTGGGACAGACCGTCGGCGCAGCCTTTGCCGATTTTGCCCCCGGCCTTGCTCCCTTTGACTGGCTTGTGGGCATTGTGGGGGCGGTGGCGTTCCGCCTGCTGATCTACTTCAAAAGCAAGAACGCCAAGAAGTTTCGCCGGGATGCGGAGTACGGCAGCGCCCGCTGGAGTGCATAATTTTAAGTGTAAATGACACATACATGGACGCACAGGAGGTTATGCACATGACTGATTATAGCAAA
>ENA-ORLY01000415-ORLY01000415.1-human-gut-metagenome-genome-assembly--contig:-NODE-415-length-60545-cov-5.836161_pt1 | contig 60545 bp, 46 predicted proteins | sample MGYA00243071_ERZ508832 | MGnify/ENA primary metagenome ERZ508832 (study PRJEB26277, sample SAMN04329777) | human gut metagenome | biome: human-associated habitat | host: Homo sapiens | place: USA... | reverse complement strand
TCTACTGCGATGTGATAGTTAAACTGGACGGTGGCTTGTTTCCACTCAGCCAGTTCAAAAGGTGTAGCAGGCAACGGCGCCAGTAATGGCATTTCTTCCCCAAGAAATAAACTGAGTCTGCTACATTCCTTTTTCTGGAATTTACGGGCATTGTAGGCATCCAGTTTTTCACGGATTGAAGCATTCAATTCTGCAAGAGAGAAAAACTGCTCATTGCGAAGGGCTGCTGTTATCCATGTGGATATCTTTCCTACTGATCCCTCTACATTCGGTTTATCCTTAGGTTTCCGGACTCTGGCCGGAAGGATGGCAAGATTATAATGTTCTGCCATCTCATGATAAGTTGTGTTTAAGGCAGTGTTGTACCAGTCACTCTTTTTATGATTCACTGCGGTTGTACAGTTATCAGAAACGAGCATAGGTGTGACACCGCCAAAGAAATCAAACATCTGGACATGAGCTTTGATCCAGTTGTCGGTTTTCTCATTCATATATGCTTTTACAAAAGCATACTGACTGTAAGTTAATACACCTACAAATATCCATGCATCCGTGATTTCCCCGGTGTCCGGATCAATGATGTGAGCAGGATCACCGGCCCAGTCAACTTCAACCTGTTCACCTGGTTTTCTGGGGATATGCATGGTAGCCCTGCGTTTTTCTTCATCCTTCTGGATATAGTAGCAGAACTGAGAATACATTAGAGGCTCTTCGCTGCTCATGCGGCACTCCTCGCAGTATTCTACCCAGAGAAGCTTTTTGTTTACGCCGTTCCGCAGAAGTTCTTTGCGGATGTAGTCAAAGTTTGGCATGCGTTTATTCGTTGCCGACTTATCCTTAGGAAACATCAGCTCCTCTAGTGCGCTGTCGGTCATGTCGAAATCCAGCGGCCATGAAAGATTGATTTCCGCTGCCTTTTTCAAAACCTTAGCGACTGTGTTTCTGGATACACCGCAACTCTGTGCGATGTTCCTCTCACTGAATCCTAAGCTTTTCAAGCGTAGGATTTCACGATACTTGGTCATAACTTACGACCTCCTTTATCTGTATTCACACCAAAGGTGTGTATTTACAGTATAAAGGAAATATATGTAATAGAGCCCAATAAGGCGGCTCTGAATTACCGGAATATATGGCGCTCATTCTCCGGAACGGTGGCTCTCAAAGTCCGGGCAGGTGGCTCAGAGATCCCCGGAATAATCACTATCTTGGCGTCCGCAGATTTTTTGTAATGCATACGAATATCAGAGGAGCCGGGATCATAGCATGTCTGGGCAGCTGTGCATTTGGCGTATACTTACTGGAGCATATCGGTCAGAAGCTATTCCTGAAGCTGTATTTGCAGCTGGCAGATCGGACATTCGGAATATTTGCATGCTCTGTTTATATCTGCTGTATTTTGCTGTTTAGCTTTGTATGTACATGGCTTATTCGAAAAAGTAAAATAGTAAGAAAATTTATTTAGCAGATTGGTACAGTTCTTTTTGCAGAAACATGGGAGGATGTAACGAAAATCCATGCAAAGGGAACAAGACTGACGCAAAGAACTTTATTGCGTTCGTAGCACTGATGACTCTCAGGACTAAACCTGAAGGTCGTCGAGAGTTAATTTTTCAGGAAATTCACAGATAATATTGGTAATTGATTTGGCGAGAAATGCATGTTAAATTCCTGAAAATTAGACGGTTACCAATCCCTGCTTGTTAAAAAGCAGGGATTGGTAGTATGATAAAGAGTATCAGAACCACAGAAAGGAACACACTTATGCTGCACGAACTGGAATATCCATTTGACAGTGAATATATTTTAAAAAAATCAAAAAGCTTGAAGCGTCGTCTGCTGGAGGAGAACACCCAGCGGATTCCGAAGAAGATCGCGGTGCTGGGAGGCTCTACGACCCATGATATTATCCGGATTCTGGAGCTGTTTTTGCTGAATCAGGGAATTGAACCGACCTTTTATGAATCGGAGTACGGAATGTACTGGGAAGATGCGATGTTCGGCAATGAAGAATTGAACGCGTTTGGACCGGATCTGGTTTATATTCATACGAGCTTTCGGAACCTGCGCAGTCTGCCGGAGGTAAAGGATTCCCGGGAACAGGTGGAAGACAAGCTCAGATCGGAATTTGAACATTTTCAGGTGATGTGGGAAAAACTGGCGAATACCTGGCATTGTCCGATCATTCAGGACAACTTTGAACTTCCCTATTACCGTTTGATGGGAAATCAGGATGGTGCGGATTTTCACGGCAGAACCTGGTATGTGAACCGGATGAACCAGATGTTTGCAGACTATGCTGCAGAGCATCAAAATTTCCTTATCAACGATATCTGCTATCAGTCTGCGGCATATGGTCTGGATGAATGGTCTGCGCCGTTTTTCTGGCACATGTACAAGTATAGTTTGTGCCTGAAAGCGATTCCGTGGATGGCTCACAACGTTGCGAATATCATGAAGTCGCTTTACGGAAAAAATAAAAAATCGCTGGTGCTGGATCTGGACAATACGCTCTGGGGAGGTATTGTCGGAGATGACGGTCCGGAGAATCTGGAAATTGGACAGGAAACGAATCTGGGACAGGTTTATGCGGAATTTCAGTCCTATGTGAAGTCACTGAAAGACTATGGCGTGATGTTGAACGTCGCGTCCAAGAATGAAGAGGAAAATGCACTTGCAGGCTTGAATCATCCGGCAGGGGTGCTGAAGCCGGAGGATTTCCTGATCATTGCGGCAAACTGGGAGCCGAAGAGCCGGAATATTCTGGAAATTGCGCATCAGCTGAACATTTTGCCGGACAGCCTTGTGTTTGCAGATGATAATCCGGCAGAGCGGGAGATTGTGCGGCAGCAGGCGCCCGGTGTGACTGCGCCGGAAATCGGCAAGCCGGAGGATTATATCCGGGTGCTGGATCGCGGTGGCTATTTTGAAGTGACATCGCTTTCGGAGGATGACCGAAAACGAAATGAAATGTATCAGGCGAATTTGAAGCGCGAAAAGGCGCAGGCATCCTTTGCGGACTATGCAGAGTATTTGAAATCCCTGGATATGAAAGCCACGATCCGAAGCTTTGAACCGGTTTATATGGCAAGAATTGCACAGCTGACCAATAAGAGCAATCAGTTCAATTTAACGACTCAGCGTATGACACAGGCACAGATTGAACAAATGGCGGCGGATGATTCTTATATTACCTTATATGGAAAGCTAGAGGATAAGTTCGGGGATAACGGCGTTGTTTCTGTTGTGATTGCCAAAAAGGAAGAGAAAGCCGCGCATATCCGCCTGTGGCTGATGAGCTGCCGCGTCCTGAAACGGGATATGGAGCTTGCAATGCTGGATGAGATTGTGGAACGGTGTCAGGAAGCAGGAATCGAAGAAATTTACGGATACTATTATCCGACGGCGAAAAACAACATGGTACGGAAATTCTATGGAGAGCTGGGCTTTGAAAAGTGTTCGGAGGATGAGGCTGGAAACAGTGTCTGGAAGCTGAACACAGCAGGCTATGAAAAACGAAACCATGTGATCGAAGTGGAGAGCTGAGTATGTTATTTCAGTCATATATTTTTATCCTGCTGTTCTTTCCGCTGTGTCTGCTGGGCTTCTGGGGGCTAAAGCGCCAGAAGCTTTTGCAACTCTGGCTGATTGCCTTTTCCCTGTGGTTTTACGGAGCAGCGAGTCCGTATTATCTGTTGCTGCTGTTGGGCAGTATTGCATGGAATTATGCTTTTTTTCGCGCCATAGAGCGTGGCATTGGGCGTGTTACAGAGCGTGTTTCCGGGAGTGCTATGGAGCGCGCAGAGTATGGGATGGAACGTGACAGCTCCCGGAAAAAACTCTTGTTAGGAATTGGAATTGCAGGAAATCTTGCATTACTTTGCTTTTTTAAATATTTTAATGCAATATCGGCTGGCTGGAGTCAGATGAAAGGGCTGGAGGATCCGATTCTGCAGCTTGCATTGCCCCTTGGCATCAGTTTTTTTACCTTTCAGCAGATTGGATTTCTGGCAGATGCTTATAAAGGAGAGGTTGGGGCGTGCAGCCTGAGGGAATATGTCCTGTTCGTTTCCTTTTTCCCATATGTGTCGTCCGGACCGATTGTTAATGCGCAGGAAATGCTGCCGCAGTATCGGCAAATCGGTCGGCAGCGTCTGGATTGGGCAAAGTTTTCCGGCGGACTGTATCTGTTTGCGCTGGGGCTGTCAAAAAAGGTGCTGCTTGCTGATACCTTCGGCAAGGCGGTGGATGCAGGCTATGGCAATGTGGCAGGGCTGTCCGGCACGGATGCCTGGCTGGTGATGCTGTTTTATACGCTGCAGCTGTACTTCGATTTCAGCGGCTATTGCGATATGGGGCGGGGCATTGCTCATATGCTTGGCATGGAGCTGCCGGTGAACTTCGATTCTCCCTACAAGGCGTCCAACATCATTGAATTTTGGAAACGCTGGCATATTACGTTGAACCGTTTCCTGAGAAAATATGTATACATTCCGCTGGGCGGCAACCGGAAAGGTACAGCGCGGATGTATTTGAACTTATTTATTGTATTTCTGGTCAGTGGAATCTGGCACGGCGCAGGCTGGAACTTTGTCCTGTGGGGAGCGCTGCATGGTGCGCTGTATCTGGTTACTCGGGCATGGCAGCGAAAGCATCCACGGCAGCAGTGTGCGGCGGATGTGCATGTTCAAAGTGGAACGAAAAAATCCGACGTACTTTCTGCAGTCCAACATGTGCTTTGCGTCGCTCTGACCTTCCTGTTTTTGAACTTTACATGGATGCTGTTCCGTTCTGCAAATCTGTCACAGGCAGGTGAGTTTGTCGGACGGTTAATCGGCGGTGGCTTTGCAGCTCCGGCGGTTCAGATCACAGAGGCGTTCAATTTGGAAGAGTTTTGGTATGTGATCAAGATTTTACATCTGGATCGTCTGCCGGGAAGCGAGCTGTACTTATGCTTTGGCTTTTTGACAGTGGCGCTTTGGCTCGTCTTTTTTGCACGCAACGCAGGTGAGCGGGAAAAGAGCTTTGAACCGAATGGGAAAACGATGTTCGTGACGACATTTTTGATGATCTGGTGTGTGGTGTCATTAAGCGGTGTAAGCAGCTTTTTGTATTATCGGTTTTAGAAGGTGCCGGTTTGGCTTAAATTGAGGAGTAGTGTGAAAAAATAAGCGTGATCGCTTATTTTTCGCACTGCTATTTGTGCCGCAGGCGTCACAAAGTAGCTATGATCGCAGAGCAGAACTGGAAGTTCTGCTCGCGATTCCTTCGGCGCAAGACGCCTGCGGAATGGAGATTAGAATGGAAGAAAACGAAGGAAAAGAGAAAAAGCAGAAGAAAAAAATGCAGCCGAAACGCTGGCTTGGCGGTTTTCTGGGCATTTTTCTGGCGGGACTTGCAGGATGTATGGCACTGGTGATCTGGGTCGATCCTTTTTTTCAGTATCATAAGCCCCTTGCGTGGTTCCCGTATCTGGTGGATAACCAGGTCAATCAGAATCCGGGATTGGCAAAGCATATGGATTACGATGGTATTTTGATCGGTTCCTCGATGACTGCAAGCTTTAACACAGACTGGTTTGAGGAGCTGATGGGAATGAAAACCCAGAAGCTTTCCTATAACGGTTCTTATCCGAAGGATCTGTCCAACATCATGCAGCTGGTATTTGACGCAAAGGGCGATCAGGTCAAGGCTGTGTACATGGCGGTGGATCAGTCCACATTTTCAGCAGATCCGGAGGAAACCAAGTTTCCGGTTACAGATTATCTGTATGATGATAACGTGTTCAATGATGTTCCATATCTGTTGAACAAGGATGTGCTGCTGGATTACATTCTGCGCCCTTTGGCGGATCGAAAGGATGCGTCGGACTGGGCGGAGCTGTATAAGCCGTGGTGGACGGATGAATATTATAACAAGGCAAACGTGCTGATGTACTACGAGGCGGCAGAGGAAAAGCAGGAAGAGGAAGCGCTTGCGGCGGATTATTTTAAGGATGCGGTTGAGGAAAATCTGCAGAAAAATATTCTTCCGTATATTGAAGCCCATCCGGAGACGGAGTTTTATATTTTTTATCCCCCCTACAGTATTCTGTTCTGGAACGATGTAACGTGGGAAAAGGAGCTGGAGGCGGTCATTGGCAGACTGGAATATATGACGGAACGATTGTTGAACTATGAAAATGTCCATGTGTTCAATTTTCTGGGAAAAGAAGATATTATCTGTAATCTGAACAATTATGCGGACTATATGCATTATCATAAAAATGTCTGCCGGTATATCACGGAGTGCTTTACAACCGGTGAAAATGAACTGCATCCGGAAAATTATGGGCAGGCGTTTGATGAGATCAGGACACTGGCGATGAGTTATAATTACCCTGCGATCTGGGACGACTGGTACGACACAACACCGCGGTATGGGGAGGAATAAAGATTGAAAAATAAAATTTTTCAATCGCGAGATTTGTGTCTGCGCGCTTGACACAAACTCGGCATGCGCAAAAAAACGTGCGCAGAAATGAGAGGAAAATATGCTGCAGAAAGCATTGGGATGTCTGTTTGTGTTTGGAATTGCCCCGGTCGGGATCGGCGGACTTTGGACAAAAGGAATTGGGCAGAAAAGAGAAAAGATTTTGAACCTGTATCTGGCAGGTTTTTTGAGTGAGCTGGCGGTGTTTCAGCTGATCGCTGTGCCGGTGATGGTAAAAGAAGTTTATGGGATGAACCTGCTGGTATATCTGACAACTGCGGTTTTTGCAGTGTTGGCTGCGACGGGATTTATCTGGACGCTTCTGCGGGAACGAGACTTGCGGAAGCGGACTGGGCGGAATGAGGACGTGAATCAGCAGCAGGCGGGGCAGGCGCAAGCGTGCAGTCTGCGAAAATCGACGATTTCGGGCACTGGTAACGGAGCACGGAACCGCATACGGCGAACGGCAGTTCAAAATCCGGAGCGTCTGCTTTTCTGGCTACTGTTTTTGGCATCAGTGGGATATCAGATGTACATGGCCTTTGCCTATGCTTCATTTGATGGGGATGATGCGTATTATGTAGTTCAATCTGTATTGGCGGATCAGACCGGCGTATTGAACCGGATTCGTCCCTACACTGGACTTTCTACGGACTTAGATATCCGTCATGCCCTGGCTACGCTGCCGCTGTGGATTGCTTATGTGGCGCGGATGACAGGCATTCATGCAACGATTGTGGCGCATACACTGCTGCCGCTGATTTTTATTCCGCTGACCTATTATGTGTTTGTTCAGATCGGCAGAAAGCTGTTTTCCGATGGCTCTGTAAAGCTTCCGATTTTTCTGACGCTGGTTTCCATTATGCAGATCTGGGGGAATATTTCGATCTATACGAATGAAACCTTTTTCCTGACGCGGACCTGGCAGGGAAAATCAGTGCTGGCAAACCTGATCTTGCTGGTGGAGCTGTGGCTGATGTTGGAGCTATGTGCGCGGGAAAAAAATAGGGAGAGGCAGGAAGAAACGGGATCGCAGCTGCCCTACTGGCTGCTGCTTGCAGTCAATCATATCGCAGCGGCGATGATGACGAGTATGGGTGCGTTTCTGACGGCGATGCTGTTCGGCATTACGGCACTTGTGGCAGCGATCCGATACCGGAGCTGGTCAATTTTGTGGAAAACGGCGTTGTGCTGCATTCCGAATGTGATTTATCTGGCGTTGCTGCTGGTTTTGTAAGTGAAAGATGACAGTTTGCAAAACACCTGTGAACTGCATCGATAGGAGAGATTGCGTTGAAAGAGATTGTGACAATTTTTCAGAATTACTGCGGCAGCGGCTGGTATCCGGTACTTTTTCTGGCTGCGCTTTTGTATTTGCTGGTGACAGAAAAGAAAAAACAGATCCGTGTGGTGCTGGTGGAAAGCTCTCTGGTGATCACGGTTTTATTCTTTCTGCCGTTTACAAAGACGGTAATGAATCTGCTGGGCGAAGGAGAAACCTATTACCGGATTTTGTGGCTGCTTCCCATGGCGGTTGTGATTGCTTATGCGGGGATCCGGTTGTTTGGAAAGCATTACCGGATCGGCTTTGTTGTTTTGGCGCTGGTGCTGGTGCTGACCGGAAAGTCGGTGTACAACAGCCCGTATCTGTCAAAGGCGCAGAACCGGTATCATATTCCAAATTCCGTGATTGCGATCTGCAACGAGATCATGCCGGCGGAGGAGGAAGAGCGCGTCTGGGCGGTATTTCCGCAGGAGCTGATCTACTATGTGCGGCAGTATACCTCGGAGGTGCAGATGCCGTACGGGCGGGAAATGCTGGAGGCGTCCTGGGAGTGGAACTGGGACACGCATCCGATTTATAAGATCATGCGGGAGGATACGATTGATCTGGATGCGCTTTCGCCGCTTTTGACGGAGTACAACTGCCAGTATCTGATTTTGAACAAGAGTGTTCCGTATACCGGCGATCCGCAAAAAAACGGACTGACGAAAATCGCGGATATTGAAGCATATGAGCTGTACCGGAATGAAGCGGTGGAGATTGCGAAGAAGAAAACCGCTCCGGTTACCTGTGGAAATCCTGTTGCTTAGTTTATGGCGGGGAGTACCATGTACGGGGGAAGAGTGGTTGAGATGAGGAAAACATAAAATGAAATCAGCAGACGATAGATATAACCCAAAAAGTTGTCGATTCAGTAAAGAATGGATGTTTCTGCAGGCATTTTTGACTGCACTTGCGCTAAATACAGAACTTGGAGTAGCAAATGATGAAATAGATGGAATCAGCAATGTCCTTTTAGCAAGGCTTTATGCACTGTTTGCTCAGATTGAGTTCGGAATTCGTTCCAGGGGATTTTTCCTGACTGTGCTGACGGCGGTATTATTTGTTGGATATATGTGGATTTCACAAAAAAAGCGTTTTTTTTCGACAGAGAAGCATGCTGCTTTAGCAGCGTTTTTATCTGCGATGTACACTGGTGGTATGGCGTATTGGTACGGAGGCAGTCTTTCCCTTCTGTACTCCTTTCAGATCAACAGGATTCGCAGCATAGTACTGCTTGTCGGGATGTACTTTTTTTACCTTCATGCGATCGAGGGGATGCATTACATGCTGCATAAAAAGACCGAAAATGCAGGAACAGTTGCAGAAAAAAAAGGGAAATGGGTATTCATGTATCAGAAATCTTCTTTTTGGATAACCTGGGGTATCCTGATGCTGGCATGGCTTGTTCATCTGATTTTAAGGTATCCAGGTGCGATGAGTTATGATAACTGGGCACAGCTGCGGTATTATTATGGATTTGAAACATACACGACAGCTCAGCCGATTTTCCATACCTGGCTGTTTGGCAGTTTTATTCGACTTGGTGTAAAACTCGGGAGTTCGAATGTCGGTTTATTTTTATTTGTCCTGATGCAGACCCTGATTATGTCTGCTGTTCTTGCATGGACACTGGAACTGATGAAGCGCTGGAATGCAGCGTCCTGGATTAGAAAACTGACCTTCGCGGTTTATTGTGTTGCACCGTATTTTGCAGGCTATGCGGCTTTTCCAATTAAAGATTATTTGTATACAGCTTTTCTGGTGCTTCTCGTTTGTCTGATGGCAGAATGGATGATTTTGCGTGATCAGTTTTGGCAACATATCGGGAAAAATGTGCTTTGGATTGTCGGAACTACGCTGATGATTCTTTGCCGAAAAAATGGGATTTATCTGTATTTTGTTGTTGTAACAGTGGTTCTTGTACAGATGGGTTTACATAAAATGAAGGGTGCAAAGGATACGGCAGATTCTCGCCAACCGGAAGCAGATAAAAGGGAAAAAAGTGCAGCATGGAAGCAGTGGATGCGTACAGCTGGCAGAAAATTGATTGTGGTGTGCCTGCCGTTTGTTCTGGTATTTGTTGTGGAAGGAATTATTACACAGGTTTATCATGTGGAAAAGGATTCTCCGAAGGAAATGTTTTCGCTGCCGTTTCAGCAGACAGCGCGCTATGTAAAAGAATACGGGGATGAGATATCGGAGGAAGAACGTGAAATTATTGCAAAGGTGTTGGATTACGATTCCTTGGCAGAAATTTATGAACCGATGACAGCCGATCCGGTAAAAACAACTTATCGTTCTGGTTCGGCGGGGGATCTTACTGCATATTTCAAGGTGTGGCTGAAAGAATTTTTCCGACATCCGCTTTGCTATGTAGAAGCAACCTGGAATCAGAATTATTATGTGTTTGCGCCCTATGTGGATAACGTGGTTTATAATAAGAATTGTCTGGTTGGTTCGGAATTGGAATATGACAAGGAATACTATAGCTGGCTGAATTTCCAGATCCCCGAAAAGATGGAGGGCTTAGCGAATGTCACAGTAAAGCTTTACAGCCTGCTGACGACAGCGCCGGTTATCGGGATGTTCAGCAATGTGGCATTCTATGTGATTCTGATGTTTGTATTACTGCATTTTATACGGCTGGAAAAAAATAAAAGAGCATTCTTCGTAATGCTTCCTGCGGTGATTTCGTTTTTGTTTGTGTTGTTGGCACCGCAAATTCAGGGGCAGCCCAGGTACGCGTTTCCGATCATTTATACGATGCCGTTAATGATTGCGTTTTATCAGAGGACTGGAAAAGCATGATTGCAGCATGTCGGACGGCATATCGGACAACGGCACTATCAGATGTTGCCGAATAAAATAAAAGAGTAAACAATAGAATGCACGCTCTGCGAGCATTCTATTGTCATGAATAACAAACCGGGAGCTTGCGCAGTGTGCACAGGCTCCCGGTTTTTATGCAAGATCCATTTACTGTTTAAATACTTTCCCAAACCGCTCTGCGATTTTTTCACGACCCTTTTGGTTCAGATGATATCCGTCCGTCAGGCAGTCGGTATCCTCCATTGTGATCGCGCCGTAGTAGTTGTCGATAAAGGATACGCCGTTTTTGCGGCAGGCTTCGACTTCCCAGTTGAGGTAATCGACCATCGTGCCGTTGCCGAGATCATCGCGGTCGATATCGATGGTTTTGCCGTTTGCATCCGTGAAGGTGCCGTAGGGCTGGGAGAGCAGATAAATGCGGATATGCGGGCATTGCTCCTGAAAAAGCTTGATTGTCGCGGTTAAAGCGCCGTAAACAGTTGTCAGGTTTTTATCGTTTGCCTCGTCGTAAACCGTGCGGTCGTCCCTGTAGTCCTGCAGGTCATAGAGGATCACGAGGTCGTCCACCTTGGAAAGGTCAACGCTCTTTAAAGTTTCGAGCGCCTGCGCGGCAGCTTCGGAATTCATCTGCGGGACGATGACGTCCATTAGGTCGAAATTCTGGTTGAGCAGAGCAGCCGCAACCCAGTAAAGGCTGACGCCATCCAGCGGATAGCTGTTGTCAAATTCCTGATGCTTCATGGAAATGGAGCTTCCGGGGAACGCGGCGTTTAACATGGTCGCATTTGCGGATTTTTCCATCAGGGCAGCCAGACCGGTGTCGGATCGATCATCGGACAGAAGGTCGTTTCCGAGGGCAAGAACGGTGGTGACCCCATCATCCTCATGTCCTTCGAGCATTTCCGGATCGAGAGGCTGGAGATAATCCATAACCTCAACATCGAACTCTGTAGTCGTTTCATTTGGGTCATAATCGGACTGACGGCCGCGGTTCCAGAGAAACAGCCGGACAATCGTTACAACGAGGATGATGGAAAAGACGATGACGAAAATCACATGTCCGGACGGACGCCCGGAGCTGGAAGAACGGCGCCTCCTTTTACGGCTTTTTGTATGGGAATGGGTATGTTTTGAATGCTGATTTGGTCTGCTGTTTTCTGCGGTAGAATTATTTTCTTTCATAAAAAATCTGAACTCCTTATGGTTTACTGTCAATTTTGACCGGTAAAAAGTCGTTTTGATACATTCATCTTAGCATTCAGCCCCACAACTGTCCAGACAGGGGTCAAAAGATTCAAAATAATTTAAGAATCTTAAATCTTCCTAATCCGTGAGAAAGATGATATACTGGAGCAACAGCGAGTCAACATGCTTGCATGATTGACGAGCGGCGACAGTAGCCCATGAACGAAGTTTATGGGCGGATGGGCGAAAGCCGGTAACGAACGAACAGCCTGCGTAAGCAGGCAAAAAAGCACGTTAGCGCGGGTTCGTGAGTGCACTTTCGGCGACCAAAAAGGAATTTTTATATGAAAAAGAAACTGAATTTACGGGATTTTGCCATCCTGCAGCTTGTCGTGCTGATCTACACCAGCTCCACGGTCATCAGCAAAATCGCGGCGCAGTCCGCGGAGAGCGGAAAAGGATGGACATTTTTGCTGCTCTACGGAGCAGAAATCGGAGTGCTGGGCATCTATGCGCTTTGCTGGCAGCAGGTCATCAAACGGGTGGAACTGTCTGTGGCGTATGCGAATCGGGCGATGGCGCTTTTGTGGTCCCTTTTGTGGGCGGTATTACTGTTCGGGGAGCAGATTACGGTGAAAAAACTCATCGGCGTCGGACTGGTGCTTGCCGGGACGCTGATTATCAACGGAGGAAAGGAGCAGGAAAATCATGATTGATTATCATTACTTCTTTCTGATCGGCTCCGTGCTTGTGGCGGCGGTCTCCCAGGTTTTATTAAAAAAAGGCGCCCTGCATCATTATGACAGCTGGATTCGGGAATATTTGAATCCGTGGGTGATCACGGGTTATATTTTGATGTTCGGCTCCGTGTTTTTAAGTATTATGGGACTTCGGGGCGTGGATTTTTTCAACGCCCCTGTCATTGATTCGCTGGGCTATGTATTGGTTCCGGTCTGCGGTGCGGTGTTTTTTCATGAAAAGCTGACTGCTCGCAAATTAGTGGGAATATGCTGCATAGTTCTGGGAATGGCTGTGTTCTACCTTTGAGGTCAGCTGCAGCCATTTCGCATAATCGTAGGAGCGGCGCACATCTGCAGTGCAGGCGGCAAGCTCCGCCGGATCACCCAGACGGTCGCGGAAAGCACGTCGGTCTGTCGGGGCGAGATTGACATATTTCAGATAGGAAATTTTGAGTTCATTTAAATGGCCGCGGCAGGCGGGACAGTATTTTTTGTGCCCGTTCAGCATGTGGATTCGTTTACAGTGACGGCAATAATGGATGTACATCATAAGCGTAACTCCTTTCTTTTGGGTGACAAAAGTCTTTGTCCGGATAAACATATTGTGCCATTTAGACAAAAAATACACAACGAAAAAACGTTTACAATTTTCGACAGGAAAGCTGCCAGGAGGGAATCAGTGGAGGAACAGCATAAGAAGAAAAAAACGGGAAGTGCCAAAAAAGCGGCTCCCCATGGGATAAAAGATAGAAAGAGCGTATCAGAACAGAAAAAAAAGGCGCAGCGCGCAGAACGTATTCCCGAGCGGAAAAAGTCGAACTGGGACGATGGAGAATTTCTCGACGACTGGGACGAGGTATCCGGCAAAACAGCAGCGCACAGCAATAAGCGCTACGTGAAAAAGCCTGCCGGAAAAAGCAGTCAGAACCGCACTGTAAAGCGCTCTGCGTCCGCATCGACCGCAGCATCCGGCAGAAACCGAAAACACCGGTCTGCCAGAAAAGAGCCGATGGCGGCGCTGGATATCGCGATTGCTCTGACGGGCGTGCTGGTTTTGGCGGCGGCAGCGTTTACGACATCGATGTATCTGGGACGAAACGAGCAGAATAAGCAGATGGAGGCGGTGGCTGCAGTCGGGAAAAATCTGGAAGCGATCGGGATGTCCGGGGAAGAGGTCCTGTCGGCGGTCGCTGTCGCAGCGCAGAACGTCTCGGAGGAGGCTTCTGAAGAAGAGACGACGGAGACGGAAACCGGATATGAGGAAAAGGATCTGGAAGCCAATGTCGACGTTATTTTAAAGCTGTCTTCGATGCAGAAGGATATGAAAATTAAATTCGCGGACAAAAACTCCGGTAAGCTGATAGGAAATCAACCCTTTACCGTAAAGCTGGAGGGCGCGTCGAGCCAGAACGCAAAGGATGACGACAAGGACGGCATAATTTATTTAAAAGACTTAAAAGCAGGCGATTACGTCGTTACCGTGACCGGACCGGATGAAATCAGCGGCAGAAAAGCAGCCGGAATTTCCGGGCGAGTGACGGTAAAGGACAAGATTGAGTATAAAAAGGTCGACGTGACGGACGAGATCAAAAAGGAGTCGGAGATCAACGTGGCGAAAGAGGATACCGCGATTGCACCGGCAGTGGAATCGGTTCTGCAGGATACTGTGGAATGGGTTGAGTCCACCAAAACACCGGCAGGAAACGGACAGGAATATGAAGAGGTCGGCAAGTCCGATATCCCGGAGCCTGCCCAGGCAAGACTTCTGGAGCCGGAGATAAAATACGCATATTTTGCAAAGGAAACGCAGATCGCCGTTTTCAATCAGCCCAGGGAGGAATCCCCTGCAGAGGGCGAGAACACGCCGCCTTCGGAGAGTGAATCTTCCTCCGAGAGCGAAAGCACAAAGCCGTCCGAGAGTGAAAGTACAAAGCCTTCGGAGAGCGAATCGGAATCCGGAAGCAGCAAGCCGACGGAAAGCGAGAGCACGAAGCCGTCCGAGAGTGAAAGTACAAAGCCTTCGGAAAGCGAATCTGCAACCGAAAGCAGCACTGCAGCGACAGAGCCGACAAAAACGCCGGAAACCAAGCCGGAGGAGGTAAAGGTCAAGAAGATCACGATCTCAGGCTCTGCAACGGTTGAGGTTGGACAGACTGTTTCCCTTTCTGTAACGGTATCGCCGGACAATGCAGCGAACAAGTCCGTTCGCTGGGAAATCGTTTCCGGAAAAGAGTTTGTCTCGGTGGATGATAAGGGAACGGTAAAAGGCGTAAAAGCCGGAGAAGCGAAGATCAAAGCGGTCGCGCAGGACGGCAGCAACGTAGAGAGCGGAATCAGCACCGTGAAGGTGACGGAGAAAAAGATAAACCGCGGCGATACAAAGACCTTATTGAAAGATAAAAACGGCAACCAGCTGTACTGCAAGGACGGGGATACCTATCGTGAGGCAACGACGGCGGATTATTATACCAAAGACAAATTTTACCGCAAAAAAGCGAATGTGGAATATCGGTATACCGGGTGGCAGACGATCGACGGAAAACGCTTTTTCTATGACAAAAACGGGACCGCCGTTACCGGCGAACAGGTGATCCAGGGCGTGAAATACACGTTCAATGGGGACGGCAGCTTAAATACGGGAACTGTGATGGGAATTGACATTTCCAAACACAACGGCAATATCGACTGGAACGCAGTCAAAAACTCCGGCGTACAGTACGTCATCCTGCGCTGCGGCTACCGCGGCTCGGCTTCGGGTGTGCTGGTAGAGGATCAGAAGTTTAAGAGAAATATTCAGGGCGCGACGGCGGCAGGTCTGAAGGTCGGTATTTATTTCTTCAGCCAGGCGGTGAATGAAGTGGAAGCGGTCGAAGAGGCCTCCATGACGCTTTCCCTGATTAAAAAATACAGAATCACTTATCCTGTATATATTGACGTGGAGAGCGCAAATGGGCGCGCAGACGGAATCTCCAAAGCGGCGCGAACGTCTGTCATCAACGCATTTTGCCAGACGATCCGTAACAGCGGCTACACGCCGGGACTGTATGCGAACAAAAACTGGCTGACGGAAAAGATCAATACAGGCGCCCTTGGCGGCTGCAAGATCTGGCTGGCACAGTATGTCGCTGCACCGACCTATGGAGGACGTTACGAGATGTGGCAGTATTCGTCGAGAGGGTCGATTGCAGGAATCAAAGGAAATGTTGACTTAAACGTAAGCTATATGGGTTACTGATATTGTGACAAAATTTGATACGGACAGGGCGCTGCAGTCTGCAGGATATCCGTAAACTGCAGCGCGCATTGCCGGGAATGGCGGCAATGCCGTATTTTCCTGTTGGAAAAACACGGAAAATATGGTACACTGGAAAAAAATCAGGATTATGGGATTTTGCGTCCTTTTGCGCAGAATCGAAAAGGAGAAGAGGCATGAGAACCTATCTTGTTACCGGAGGAGCGGGGTTTATCGGTTCCAATTACATTCATTATATGTTCCGCAAGTATGACAACGAAATCCGCATCATCAATGTGGATGCGCTGACCTATGCGGGCAATCTCGAGAACTTAAAGGACATTGAAAACCGCGATAACTATACCTTTGTAAAAGCAAATATCTGCGATAAAGAAGCGATTGCAAAGATCTTTGCAGAAAACGATATTGACCGCGTAGTTCATTTTGCAGCGGAAAGCCATGTAGACAGAAGCATCAGGAATCCAGAGGTATTCGTACAGACCAACGTGCTGGGTACTGCCGTGATGTTAAACTGTGCAAAGAACGCGTGGGAGCTTCCGGACGGCACCTTTAAGCCGGGCAAGAAATTCCTGCATGTTTCGACGGATGAAGTATACGGCTCTTTGAGCGAAGATGGCGGCTATTTCTATGAGACAACCCCCTATGCGCCCCACAGCCCATATTCTGCCAGCAAGGCAGGATCTGATATGCTTGTAAAAGCGTATATGGATACCTATCATTTCCCTGCAAATATCACAAACTGCTCTAATAACTACGGCCCTTACCAGTTTCCGGAAAAGCTGATTCCGCTGATCATCAACAATGCGCTGCACGGCAAGAAGCTTCCGGTATACGGCGACGGCAAGAACGTCCGCGACTGGCTGTATGTCGAAGACCACGCAAAGGCCATCGACATGGTGCAGGAGCAGGGCAGACTGTTCGAAACCTACAATGTAGGCGGTCATAACGAAAAACAGAACATTCAGATCATCGAAATCATTATCGAGACCCTGCAGGAGATGCTTGCAGACGACGACCCGCGCAAGGCGCTTGTCAGCAAGGATCTGATTACCTATGTAGCAGACCGTAAGGGACACGACAGAAGATACGCGATCGCTCCCGACAAGATCAAGGAAGAGATCGGCTGGTATCCGGAGACGATGTTCAAAGAAGGCATCAAAAAGACCATTGCATGGTACTTCGAGCATGAAGACTGGATGGAGCGCGTAACCAGCGGCGACTACCAGAAATATTATAACGAAATGTACAAAGCCTGAGAAATTTCCGGACTGCCGGGAGGAAAATGCCGGACAGACCGAAGAAAACAGGGCTTTGTATACCAGAATGGGGACGGCGCGCGACACCGTTCCCCTTTTGGCGCATCTGGGCAGGAGCGCACGGCAGTAGAACAGTGCCGCCGGAGCGATCCTGTAAAGCAAAATGTTTTTCATACAGGCGAATGAACGCATAGGAATGGAGGAATCTATGAAAGGTATCATTCTTGCAGGCGGCTCCGGAACCCGCCTTTATCCGCTGACCAAGGCGGTATCCAAACAGATTATGCCGGTTTACGACAAACCGATGATTTATTATCCGCTCTCCACACTGATGCTGGCGGGCATCCGGGAGATTCTGATTATTTCCACGCCCAGGGATCTGCCTGCTTTTAAAGAACTGTTCGGTACAGGCGAGCAGTTGGGACTTTCGATGTCCTATGCGGTTCAGGAGACGCCCCGCGGACTGGCAGACGCATTTTTGATCGGCGCGGATTTCATCGGAAACGACAGCGTTGCCCTCGTTCTGGGCGACAATATTTTCTATGGACAGAGCTTTTCCAGAGTGCTGCGTCAGGCAGCGGAGCGGGAAAAGGGTGCGACGATTTTCGGCTATTTTGTCCGCGATCCCAGAGAATACGGCGTGGTGGAATTCGATGAAAACGGCAAAGCGCTTTCCATCGAGGAAAAGCCGGAGCATCCCAAGAGCAACTACGCAGTTCCCGGACTGTATTTTTATGATAACGACGTTGTGGAAATTGCCCGCAACGTAAAGCCGTCTGCAAGAGGTGAGATCGAAATCACTTCGATCAACAACGAATATCTGCGCAGAGGGACGCTGATGGTGGAGACGCTGGGCAGAGGCTTTGCATGGCTCGATACCGGCAACCACGATGCACTGCTGGATGCGGCAGATTTCGTCGCAGCGGTACAGAAGCGTCAGGGCATGTACATTTCCTGCATTGAGGAAATCGCGTTCCGCAGAGGTTTTATCGATAAACAGCAGCTCTTAAAGCTTGCGGAGCCGCTGATGAAGACCAACTATGGCAAATATCTCGTAGAGGTCGCAAACGGACTTTAAAAACGGAACAGGAGAATAGAAAAATGGGAAAAATTTCAGTAGAAACATGTCATATCGAAGGTCTTAAGGTGATCACTCCCCAGGTGTTCGGCGACGCCCGCGGTTACTTCATGGAGACTTATAACTACAACGATTACAAGGAAGCCGGCATCGATCAGGTTTTCGTACAGGACAACCAGTCCGCATCCAAAAAAGGCGTTCTGCGGGGGCTTCATTTCCAGATCAATTACCCCCAGGACAAGCTGGTGAGAGCGATTCGCGGCGAAGTGTTTGACGTTGCGGTTGACTTACGTCCCGGCTCCAAAACCTATGGTCAGTGGTACGGTGTGCTGCTTTCCGAAGAGAACAAAAAGCAGTTCTTTATCCCCAAGAATTTCGCACACGGCTTTGTAGTGCTGTCGGATTATGCGGAATTTGCCTATAAGTGCACCGACTTCTATCATCCCAACGACGAAGGCGGTCTGGCATGGAACGATCCCCAGATCGGCGTAGAATGGCCGATTCCGGAAGGAATGGAACTGACCTTGTCTGACAAAGATAAAAAGTGGGGCTCTTTTGCCGAATTTACAGAAAGCAGAAATAAATGAAGAGACTGAATAAAAAAACAGGAATCGCCATATTCACTGCGGTGATGGCGATTCTTGCCGTTATTATCCTTGTTTATCATAATCCCCTTGCCAATCCGCAGGATGAGCTGCTGAAAAAAGTGATTGCCTGCGTGCTGATCGTGGCGGCGGTCATTGCCTTTGTCCGGTTATACGATAAGATCACGGTGCTGCCGGTGGAATTATACCAGAACCGCAGGCTGATCTGGAAACTGGCAAAGAGCGATTTCAAAAAGCGCTACGCAGGCTCTTATATGGGAGCGTTCTGGGCGATGGTGCAGCCGGTCATCACAGTTGCGATGTACTGGGTTGTTTTCGTGATTATTTTCCCGAACCGGACTGGTTATGCCTCCGGAGGCGTAGAAGGTGTTCCGTATATCCTGTTTCTGACAGCGGGACTGGTGCCCTGGTTTTATTTTTCCGAAGCCCTGACCAGCGCAATGGTATCGCTGCTGGAATATAATTACCTGGTAAAAAAAGTCGTATTCAAAATCAGTATCCTGCCGATTATCAAGATTATTGCAGCGACATTTATTCATGCGTTTTTCGTACTGGTTTTACTGATCGTGGCAGCATTGAACGGCTATTATCCGAGCCTGTATACACTGCAGGTATTTTATTACAGCTTCTGCATGTTCGTTTTTGTACTGGCACTCAGTTATACGACCTGCTCGGTTGTCATCTTTTTCAGGGATCTGCAGTCCATTGTCAATATCTTTCTGCAGGTCGGTATGTGGGCAACTCCGGTGCTGTGGAATATCAATGATTTTCCGATGAAGCTTCAGATGATCGTGAAAATCAATCCGCTTGTATACATTGTGGAGGGCTACAGAAGCGCTGTATACGGAAAACAGTGGTTCTGGGAAGACTTTTACTCCACGGTTTATTTCTGGATTATCACGGTGGTGCTGTTTGGCATTGGTGCGCTGATTTTCAAGAAACTCAAGATTCATTTTGCGGATATCATGTAAAGGAAAACTGGTTATGGAACAAAAAGAACTGGCAATTCATGTGGACAGGGTGAGCAAAGTATACAAGCTGTACCGCAGAAACCGGGATCGTCTGATCGAATCCCTGGGACTGACAAAAAAGAAACTTTCCACGCCGCATTACGCATTAAAGGATGTCAGTCTGGACATTTATAAAGGAGAGACTGTCGGCATTATTGGCACGAACGGCTCCGGCAAATCGACGATTTTAAAGATTATCACCGGCGTATTACATGAGACGAGCGGCACTGTGCAGGTAAACGGCAGAATTTCCGCCTTGCTGGAGCTGGGCGCAGGCTTTAACATGGAATACAACGGCATCGAAAATATTTATCTGAATGGAACGATGATCGGTTTTTCTGAAAAAGAAATTGATGAAAAACTGCAGGATATCCTGGATTTTGCGGATATCGGGGACTATGTGTACCAGCCGGTAAAGACCTATTCCAGCGGTATGTTTGTCCGACTGGCATTTGCAGTTGCCATCAATATCGACCCGGAAATCCTGATCGTCGATGAGGCGCTTTCGGTTGGCGACGTATTTTTCCAGGCAAAATGCTATCGAAAATTCGAGGAATTCAAGAAAAAAGGCAAGACGATCCTGTTCGTCAGCCACGATCTGAGCGCGATCAGCAAATACTGCGACCGTGCGATTCTGTTAAATCAGGGCGTAAAGCTCGGAGAAGGTTCGCCCAAAGACATGATCGACGCCTACAAGCAGGTGCTGGTGGGACAGTACGAAACGCCTAAGGCTGGCGTGGATGTACCTGACCTGACGGCGGACGGGGATGTTCGGGCGGCGCTTGACAAACAGAAAAAGAAGCAGGAAGCGGCGCGCATGGGCGTCAACCCGGAGACACTGGAATACGGCACGAAGCAGGCGGAAATTGTTTCGTATTACATTACGGACAAAAACGACGTGCAGACGACCGCAATTTTAAAGGGGGACGAAGTCACGATGCATATGAAGGTGAAAATCGGTCAGGATCTTCCGGCGCCGATCTTTGCTTTTTCCATCAAAAACATCAAGGGCGTGGAGATCACGGGAACGAACACGATGTTTGAAAAGACGTTTCTGGAGAGCGTAAAGGTAGGGCAGGTGCTGGAAATTACATTCCGCCAGAAGATGCGCCTGCAGGGCGGTGACTATCTCATATCCCTGGGTGTGACAGGGTATGAAAAAGATACGTTTAAAGTGTATCATCGTCTTTATGACGTGCTGAATATTACGGTCGTGTCCGACAAGGATACAGTGGGCTATTTTGATATGGAATCTCAGGTTGAGGTGAAGGAGATTTAACGTATGCAGACAGGCAGGACAGAGAAGATCGGGAATGTTGTGCTGGATTATTCCCATTATCCGGAACAGGATTTTTACTGCGACGGAGCGTCGGAGGATGCGCTTTTGGAGCTGGTAAAAACAATCCCGCCCCGGGAATATCCCCAGGAAATCTATAAAGCGGCGAGCTGGGAGGTGCTTTACCACCTTTCAGACCTGCGGGAAAATATCGTCGGATGGCTGCCTGTTGACAAAAGCATGAAGGTGCTGGAAATCGGTTCCGGCTGCGGCGCGATTACGGGAAGCCTTGCACAGAAGGCAGGCAGCGTAACCTGCGTCGACCTTTCGAAAAAACGCAGCTTGATCAACGCTTACCGCCATCAGGACTGTGACAACGTGACGATCCATGTGGGCAACTTTTCGGACATCGAGCCGGATCTGCCGACGGATTATGATTTTGTCTGTCTGATCGGCGTGTTCGAATACGGGCAGAGCTATATCGGCGGAAAAACCCCCTTTCACGATTTCTACCGGATTATCAAAAAACATGTGAAATCCGATGGACATATCGTGATTGCGATAGAGAATAAGCTTGGTTTAAAATATTGGGCGGGGTGCCGGGAAGACCACGTCGGCACGTTTTTTTCAGGCTTGGAGGATTACCCTCAGGGCGGTGCGGCTCGCACCTTTTCCCGGAGCGGTCTGGAAAAAATCCTGAAAGAATGCGGTGAGACGGAATATCATTTCTACTACCCTTATCCGGATTATAAATTTATGACGACCCTGTACTCCGACCGGTATCTGCCGAAAGTCGGAGAACTATCTAATAACCTACGAAATTTCGACCGCGACCGGATGCTGCTGTTCGATGAAAAAAAGGTGTTCGACATGCTCATCCGCGAGGGACTGTTTGGACAGTACAGCAATTCGTTCCTCGTGATGACAGGCCCCATGACGGATATTGTATACAGCCGTTTTTCCAACGACAGGGCGGAGCATCTGAGCATCCGCACGGATATTCTGGAAAAGGACGGAAAACACACTGTCCGGAAATATCCGGCAACCTCAGCTGCTACGGCACATATTGAAGCCCTGGCAGAAAATGAATGCGTCTTCACAGAACGGTTTAAAGGCAGCACCCTCTCAGTCAACCGTCTGGAGCTGAAACGGAATCCGGATGGATTGCCCTTTGCGGAAATCGAATATCTCGAAAATAGCCGGACATTGGAAGAGCTGCTGGATGAGTGCTTACAGAACAATGACGAAGCCGGTTTTGATAAGCTGTTTGACCGTTACTGCAAAATCGCAGCGTGGAAAGCGGAGGGGACGAAGCAGGATTATGACCTGACCTTCCCGAATATCTGCGTACAAGGTGATATCTGGACGATGATCGATTACGAGTGGACGACAGACAAGCTGACGCCGCAGCAGATCATCAGCCGGGCATTGAACTGCTATGGTCAGGAGGATCCGGTTCGGATGGAGCATCCGATTGTGAAAAAGCATCTGGAAGCCCTCGGCATCGGCAAAGAGCAGATGCGGGAGCTTTCGGAAAAAGAGCTGGCGTTCCAGCACTTTGTCCTGCAGGAAAAGGACGGGCGGAGCCGGACGGCTCTTGGGCAGCTTCGGCATCTGATCGGCAACCGTGCTGTGCCGTATCAGGAATTTTTCGCCCGGGCGGACCGCAAAAAGGTGCAGATATTTGAAGACTTCGGCGCAGGATATACACCGGAGCATTCTTATTATCAATATGATGCATATGAGGCGGACGATCTGATCAACGCCAGGATCATCTGCAAAGCAGGTACAAAAGCGATTCGCTTAGATCCTGCGGAGCTGCCGTGTCTGGTACAGATTCATGGAATCGAATGGCGCGGAAAAGCGCTGACGCGGGCACAGCTGGATCAGTGCCTGTCGACGAACGGACAGGTGCTTGCAGATACCCCGTCCCATGTTCCGACGGTACTGTTTGAAACAGGAGATCCGAACATCAGCGTTCGGCTGGATTGTCTGGACAACGAGGCGACGGATGGCGAAGCGCTGATCATCCGGGCACAGATCGCATGGCTGTCGGCGGAAATGCTGCAGGATATTCAGGCGCGCCTGGCGGCAGCGGCAAGGAGGAAAGGTTTTTGGTTTCAAAGATAAAAGAAGCAATTCAGAATAATCTGGTAAAGAAAAGATACCGCTGGTATCAGGAGCAGATTCAGAAACAGACCCTCACCTATGACGAGTGGATTCGGGAAAAGGAAGCACAGGAGGACGAGGCACTGCGCGCAGAGCACAGGGCAGAGCACGCGGAGGTGATCTCCTACGATGAGTGCCGCGCGGATTTTGATGTGCGGCGGTATGCCCACGGCGCGACGCCGGCGGACGTCCTGATTTTCCACGCGCCGGACGCAAGCCCGGACACGAGATGTATTTCACATGTGCTCAGCTGGTTTGAAGCCCATCCCGAAACGGTGATCGCCTACGCGGACGAGGATGAAATCGACGAAGCCGGTAAGCGCAAAAATCCCTGGCTGAAGCCGGACTGGTCGCCGGATACACTGATGTCCTGCTTTTATTTCGGCGGATTCTTTGCGGTGCGCAGACAGGCGATGGAGAACTGTCCGTGGCTGGCAGATGAGAACCCACTGCGCAACCTTTATGACCTGGTGCTGCGCCTGACGGAAATCGAGAATGGAACTGCGCATATCGACAGCGTGCTGTTTCATCATGAAAAAATCGAAGTCTGGGGTATGGAAGAGACGTATGATGATCTGAAAAAGGCGGCATATGTAAGAAGAGGCTGGCCTCTTACGCCCTCTGGGAAGGTTTCGATCATCATCCCGACCAAGGATCATCCCCATATTTTATCGAATTGCATTCATTCTGTCCTGGAAAGTGGAAACTACCGGGATTTTGAGATCATCGTTGTGGATAACGGAAGCAATGAACAAAACCGTGCAAGAATTGAACGGATGCGCGACATGTTGAAGGAGGATTTCCGGTTCGTTTATCACTATGAACCGATGGAGTTCAATTTTTCCAAAATGTGCAACCTTGGCGTGTCCCTGGCGACCGGCGATTACATCCTGTTATTGAATGACGATATCGAAATTACGCAGGACAACTGGCTGGAAAAGCTGATGGAAAAGGCGGTTCTGCCGCACGTCGGCGCGGTGGGCGCAAAGCTGATCTATCCGGGCACGGAGATCATTCAGCACGCGGGCATCACCAACATTCATCTGGGGCCTGCACACAAGCTGCAGTTCCGCTCCGATGCGCTGGAATTTTATTTCGGGCGCAACCGCATGGCGATGGATGTCCTGGGTGTAACCGGAGCCTGCCTTCTGGTGAAAAAAAGCATTTACGATCAGGCGCAAGGACTGTCTGAGAACCTGCGTGTCGCGTTCAACGACGTGGAATTCTGCTATCATGTATATGAAATGGGCTATTACAACGTGGTACGCAACGACGTGACGCTGACGCATCATGAATCCTTAAGCCGCGGTGCGGACGACAGCACGGAAAAGCTGCGCCGCCTGCATCAGGAACTGAATTTGCTCTATGAACTGCACCCGTCCCTATACGGAACCGACCCGTTCTATCACAGATATCTGGTAAAGGATGTGCTGGATGCGGAATTTTATACGGGCTGCCGTTATGATTTTGACAAAAGAGTGGAAAAAGTTTCCCCTGAGAAGATCGAGGGTGTTCTGGAACCACAGTGGCATAACGAGGTGCTGCGCATTGGTGTGGAGTTCGCCGGGGACATGGGGCGCTGGCAAAGGGGCACTGCAGGAGCAGGAACTGGCGACTGGATGATCCAGGGCTGGACGTGGGCACTGCAGGTTGATAACTGCCGGTACGATTTTTCCCTGTTGTTAAAGAAGGTGGAGACCGGCTATATTGCGCCCGGCTCCAGTACGGAAGCGATTCCTGAGGATCGGGGCGAGGTCTGGAGGATTCCCTGTACGAGGCAGTTCCGCCCGGATATCGACGAAAATCTGCACGGAATTGTCCATACCGAGCTGCCGGGCGTGTGCGTGACCTTCGATCGGGACAGCCTGCCGGAGGGAGACTACCTGATCGGCTTTTTGTGGGAAGATACCTGCTCGCGGCAGAAGCTTTACCGCTTCAGTCCGGAAATGCTTACAGTGAGGAAATAATAAAATCATGGAAGAAAAAAAGGACTATCAGGACGCTTACGAGAAAGAACATTATAAAGCCGTTTATCTGGCAAACCGGGTCGCTGAGCTGGAAGATCAGGTGGACGATCTGCAGTTCAAATTGAACCGCATCAAAAACAATCCGATCTGGAAAGCGTCCGGCCCTGCCAGAAAGTGCATGCATTTTGTGATCCGCCAGAAGGACCGTTTGAAAAATTGCGGCAGCCTGTCGGGCGTGATTGCAAAGGTGCGCTATAAATCCTGGGAAAAGAAGGCGATGACCCATTACGGCACCCAGAGCTTCCCGTCCGCAGAGGAAAGACAGAAGCAGGAGGCGGCTGTCTTTGAACGGATGCCAAAGATCAGTATTCTTGTTCCGCTGTGGAACACGCCGGAAAGCTTTTTAACCGAGATGATCGGCTCCGTTCAGTGGCAGACCTACAAAAACTGGGAGCTGTGTCTGGCGGACGGTTCGGACGATGCGCACGCCTATGTCGGTGAATACTGCAAAAGGCTGGCGGCGCAGGATTCGAGAATCGTTTATCAGAAGCTTGCCAAAAACGAGGGCATTTCGGGCAACACGAACGAATGCTATAAGCTTGCATCCGGCGAGTTTATCGGGCTGTTTGACCACGACGATATTCTGCATCCCTGCGCACTTTACGAGTATGTAAAGGCGATCAACGAAAAGGATGCGGACTTTATTTACTGTGATGAGGCGACGTTTAAGAGCCCGGACATCAACAAGATGATCACGATGCACTTCAAGCCGGATTATGCGATCGACAACCTGCGCGCGAACAACTATATTTGTCATTTCAGCGTATTTTCCAGAGAGCTGTTGGATGGCACGGAGCTGTTTCGGACAAAATTTGACGGCAGCCAGGATCATGACATGATTCTGCGCCTGACGGACAATGCGAAGCATATCGTCCATGTGCCGAAGCTTCTGTATTATTGGCGTTCCCATGCAGGCAGTGTTGCGGGCAATATCGAGGCAAAGCCTTACGTGGTCGAAGCGGCGAGAGGCGCGGTTGCGGATCATTTGCGCAGACACGGCTTCAAAAACTTTACAATTACGAGCACTCGTGCGTTTGAGACGATTTTTAAAATCAGTTATGAAATTATCGGGGAACCGAAAATTTCTATCATTATTCCGAATAAGGATCATGTGGAAGATCTGCGCCGCTGTATCAGCTCCATTGTGGAAAAATCGACCTGGGAAAACTACGAGATCATTGTCGTGGAGAACAACAGCGAGACGAAGGAGATTTTTTCCTACTATGACGAGCTGCAGAATAATCCGCAGATCCGAGTGGTGACTTACGAGGGCAAGTTTAATTATTCGAAAATCAACAATTTCGGCGTCTCTCTTGCGACCGGAGACTATGTGCTGTTGTTAAACAATGATACGCAGGTAATTACGATCAACTGGATGGAAGAGCTTCTGATGTATGCGCAGCGCCCGGATGTCGGCGCAGTCGGCGGAAAGCTTTACTATGGGGATAAAACGATCCAGCATGCGGGCGTCGTGATCGGACTTGGCGCGCATCGGACGGCAGGACATGTGCATTACCGCCAGAAGCGGGAAAATTTAGGATACATGGGACGTCTGTGCTATGCGCAGGACATGACGGCAGTAACCGGAGCATGTCTTTTGGTGAAAAAATCGCTCTATGAGCGGGTCGGTGGTCTGGACGAGAGCTTTGAAATTTCATTAAACGATGTGGACTTCTGTTTGAAGCTGCGCAAGGCTGGTTATCTGAACGTCTTTACGCCCTTTGCCGAGCTGTATCATTTCGAATCGATTTCGAGAGGATTAGACGATCAGGGAGAAAAAGCAAAACGGTATAACGAAGAGTCCGAACGCTTCCGCAACAAATGGAAAGCTGAGCTGGAAGCCGGAGATCCTTATTTCAACCCGAATTTTTCGTTAGATAAATCTGACTTTTCTTTACGGGTCTGAAAAAATAGTGTATACTGACTTAAAGAAGATGCACTGCAGCCAAGGGAAGACTGACAGGCAGGGACGTAAGAGACGGCAGGCATCAGAAAAGATGGAGGTAGCAAAAGCGATGAATTACATGGATCAGTACAAATTCTGGCTGGAGGATTCCTACTTTGATGAAGGAACCAAGGAAGAGCTCCGCAAAATTGCAGATAATCAGGCGGAGATTGAAGATCGTTTTTACAAGGATCTGGCGTTTGGTACCGGCGGTCTGCGCGGTGTGATCGGAGCCGGAACCAACCGGATGAATATTTATACTGTCAGAAAAGCAACACAGGGTCTGGCAAACTACATTTTAAAGCAGGGCGGCGCTGAAAAGGGCGTTGCAATTGCATACGACAGCCGTTATTATTCTCCTGAATTTGCAGATGAGGCTGCACTGTGCATGGCTGCAAACGGCATTAAGGCGTATGTATTCGATGAACTCCGTCCGACACCTGAGCTGTCCTTTGCACTGCGTACCTTAGGCTGTATTTCCGGTATCGTTGTAACGGCGAGCCACAATCCTCCGGAATACAACGGCTACAAGGTTTACTGGGAGGACGGTGCACAGGTAACTGCCCCCAAGGATCATGAGATCATCGACGAGGTAGAGCATGTAACCGATTTCCATACGGTAAAAACCATGTCCAAGGACGATGCCATCGAAGCCGGTCTGTATCAGTACATCGGCGAAGAAATCGACGTTGCCTACATGGAAGAGTTAAAGAAACAGATCATCCATCCTGAAATTATCAAAGAAGTAGCGGATGAACTGAAAATCGTTTACACACCGTTCCATGGTACCGGCAACAAGCCCGTCAGAAGAATTCTGGCTGAGCTGGGCTTCAAGCACGTTTATGTTGTTCCTGAACAGGAACGTCCCGATCCTGCATTTACGACGCTGGATTACCCGAACCCTGAAGATCCCAAGGCATTTACCCTGGCATTAAAGCTTGCAAAGAAGGTGGACGCAGACATCGTTCTGGCTACTGACCCGGATGCAGACCGTCTCGGCATTTATGCAAAGGATTCCAAGACCGGCGAGTACATGTCCTTCACCGGCAACATGTCCGGCATGCTGATTGCAGAGTACATCCTGCGCGAGCGCACCGCTACCAACCGGATGCCGGTTGATCCTGTTATGGTATCCACCATCGTTACGACCAACATGGCAGCAGCGATTGCAGCAGATTATAACGTAGAATTAAGAGAAGTCCTGACCGGCTTTAAGTATATCGGCGAGCAGATCAAATGGATGGAGCAGGCTGGGAAAGGCCACTATGTATTCGGTCTGGAAGAGTCCTACGGCTGTCTGGCAGGCACCCATGCAAGAGATAAGGATGCGATTGTTGCAGTAATGTGTCTGTGTGAGACTGCTGCATGGTGCAAGAAACACGGCATGACCTGCTGGGATCAGATGCTTGCACTGTATGAGAAATATGGCTACTACAAAGAAACCCAGTATGCTATTACTCTGAAGGGAATCGACGGCGCAGCCCAGATCTCCGCAATGATGGATAAGCTTCGCAGCAATCCTCCGAAGAATTTCGGCGACCTGCAGGTTGTAGAGATGCGCGACTACGATAAGGATCAGGTTAAAGATATGGCAACCGGCGCGGTTCGCCCGACCGGACTTCCCAAGTCCAACGTTCTGTACTTTGAACTGACCAACAATTCCTGGTGCTGTGCACGTCCTTCCGGAACCGAGCCCAAGATCAAATTCTATATGGGCGTAAAGGGAACCAGCCTGGAGGATGCACAGACAAAGGTTGACAAGCTGACCGCTGACCTGAAGGCAATTCTGTAAAAGAAAAAGCCGCAGCACCAGCAGCGTATTTTGCAGCGAAAATGCAGCATGCGCTCTGGCATAGGGGGTATATCACGAATCAAAAGGACACGGCGCGTGCCCGGTGTCGGAGTTTTCCGGCACTTGGGCACGCGCAGGCGTCTGTAGCAGGAAAAGGAGTTCGACGGATGTCTGTTTTTTCCCTATCCAATCTGAAAAAAACCTGGTATTATCTGCAGAAAAACGGAATCAGAAATGCCGTGTGGGCGGTGTTGGAGCGGATTGGGCAGGAACAGGAGGTCTATACCTGGCAGGAGCCGGACGAAAAGACACTTTCGTTCCAACGGGAGCAATCTGCTTCTTTACGCATCAGTATCGTCGTTCCGGCATACCGGACGAAAAAAGAGCATCTTGAAGAGATGCTTAACAGCGTGTCGAGGCAGTCGTATCCGCACTGGGAGCTGATTGTAGCAGATGCGGGCGGCACGGCAGAGTCTGTACAGGCCTGGGCAAAAAAGAACGGAATCTGTCTGCGGGAAGCGGCAGATGCATCAAATCTTGCAGAATGGAAGGATCAGAGCATCGTGCTCTGCACCCTTTCCGAAAACAAAGGAATTTCCGCCAATACGAACGCAGGAATTGAACTTGCGGCGGGAGACGCGGTCGGTCTGCTGGATCACGACGATCTGCTGACTGCGAATGCGCTCTGGGAGATGGCGGATTGTCTGGAAAAAGAAAAAAAGCGCGGAAAACAAAAGCTTGTGCTGTTTTCCGATGAAGATAAATGCGACGGAGCGGCGAGCCGCTTCTATGAGCCGAATTTCAAGCCGGATTTTGACGGGGAATTGCTTTTGACCAACAATTATATCTGTCATTTTACGGTGATCGAAACGGCATTTTTGAAAGAATTAAAGCTGCGCAGCGGATTTGACGGGGCGCAGGATTACGATCTGGTGCTGCGGGCGTATGCGGCAGGCGGACAGTTTGTGCATGTGCCGAAGGTGCTGTACCACTGGCGCTGCCATGAAGCGTCTACGGCGTCGAACCCGCAGAGCAAGCGCTATGCTTACGAGGCGGGGCAGCGTGCGCTGGAAGATTATTGTCTTCGAAAAGGCTGGAAGGCGACAGTGAGCGGGCTGAAACATCTTGGCTTTTATCGGGAAGACTATGAAGACAGTGTATTTTGCCAGCGCCCGGAAATCGGGATTTGGGCAAAGCCTCTGCCGGGCGGCAGGGATATTTTTGGCATCCGGCATCCGAAAGGCTTCCTGGTGAGCGGACTGTATGAAAACGACGGTTCGATGCGGTATGCAGGGCTTCGGAAAGGATATTCCGGACCGATGCACCGTGCAGCGCTGCAGCAGAGCGCACCGGCAGCCGACCTGCGCAGCATGGAGGTTTGCAGCGCATTAAAGGAGCGTTACGCGCAGACGATAGCGGAATTAAAAGAAGCCTGCCAGGGGCTTCCGACGGCAGCGCAGGAAACAAAGATCCTTCAAAAGAGTATGGAATTTTGTAAAGAAGCGACAGCGGCAGGGTATGGGATTTTATGGGATCCGCAGGCGTAAGCCGCAGATAGAGCGCACCGCGGCAGGCGGCTTTGTTGCTGCGTAGGCAGGCGATCTGCGCTCTGAGGCTCTCCCTCGCGCGGACGGCAAACACAGGAAACATGAGGAGCAAAATCGGTGGATGAAAACGACCGTGGTAATACCGAACTATAACGGAAAACATTTTCTGCAGGACTGTCTGGGCAGCCTGCTTCAGAGCACAGTGGAAATCGCCGTGATCGTTGTGGATAACGGGTCGACGGACGGAAGTGTTTCGTGGATACAGGAGCATTTTCCAGAGGTGAAGCTGATCTGTTTTTCGGAAAATAAGGGTTTTTGTACGGCAGTCAATACCGGAATTGAAGCTGCTGCTACACCGTATGTTTTTCTTTTAAATAACGATACAAAAACCGATCGCTTCTGTCTGGAACGTCTGGAAAGGGCAATGGAAGCGGATGGGAAGATTTTTTCAGTCGGGGCGAAGATGCTTTCGATGAAGGAACCGGAGCTTGTCGATACGGCGGGGGATCTGTACTCGGCATTTGGCTGGGCGTATGCGATTGGCAAAGGAAGGCCTTCTTCCAATTACACAGCGCCAAAGCGCGTTTTTTCCAATTGTGCAGGGGCGGCGCTCTACCGCAAGGCACATCTGGAGCTGATCGGAGGGTTTGACGAGCTTCATTTTGCATACCTGGAAGATGTGGATATCGGATACCGGGCGCAGATTTTCGGGCTGAAAAATGTCACAGAGCCGGCTGCAGTCGTCTATCACGCGGGGAGCGGTTCTACCGGTTCGCGGTACAATGCGTTTAAGGTGACACATTCTTCGAGAAACAATATTTATCTGATCTATAAAAATATGCCGCTGCTGCAGCTGATCCTGAATCTGCCGTTTTTGCTGGCGGGATTTTTGATGAAACAGCTGTTTTTTATGAAAAAAGGATTTGGAGCGACTTACGCAAAAGGAATCCGGGCGGGAATCTGTCTGTCTGCTTCGAAAGAGGGACGCGCGCATAAGGTCCCCTTTGCAGGACGAAATTTGCTGCATTATTGCAGTTTGCAGTTACAGCTGTGGGTCAACCTGTTTCGGCGTGTGTGAGCGGTGACTGTGGGTGTACACAAGTGTTACGGTTTGCCTGCGCGATTCGTAAAAATCCTTGTGCTTTGTTGGAAGGTATTGTATACTACATTTTGAATATGGGGACGAGCCGTAATGATAAAGGATAATCAACGTTATTTGAACCGGCTTCATGTTGTTGTAGATGCCGTGGTTACAGCAGCTTCCTATCTGTTGGCCTGGTGGCTGATGTTCGGGAGCCGCTTTGCAGATAAAGAAATAGGTGTACTGGACATGGGCATATATTTTTCCGCCCTTTATTTTGTTGTGCCCGGTTATCTGATCCTTTATTACTGGAACAAATTGTATACGCCGAAGCGTGTACAACGCCCGGAAAATGAAATACTGAATATTATCAGGGCGAATCTGATCGGAATTATCCTGTTTCTTGCAGGGTTATACCTTGCCAACTCCATCGACCGCGAGCTGCAGCATTTTTCCCGCGGCATGCTGGCATTATTTGCTATCATCAATACGATTTCGGGAATTCTGGTGCGTGCGCTGATCCGTAGAATCCTGCATCTGATGCGCAAACGCGGTTATAATTTGAAGCACATTTTGCTGGTGGGGTATTCTCGTGCGGCGGAAGCCTATATCGACCGGATTATCGCCAATCCCCAGTGGGGCTATATGGTGCGGGGCATTCTGGACGATAATGTGCCGAGAGGCGCGGTTTACAAGGGAGTCAAGGTGCTTGGTTCCATCGATAACCTGCCCTTTATCCTGCCGGAAAACAAACTGGATGAGATCGCTGTGACCCTTGCGCTGCAGGACTACGACCGTCTGGAAGAGATTGTCAATCTCTGTGAAAAATCCGGCGTGCATACGAAGTTTATTCCGGACTATAACAGCCTGATTCCGGGCAAGCCTTATACGGAGGATCTTGGCGGACTGCCGGTCATCAACATCCGTTATGTCCCGCTGAGCAACACCTTAAATGCGGTTGCAAAGCGCGCTGTGGATATTTTCGGTTCGCTTTGCGGATTGATAGTGACGTCGCCGCTTCTTTTGATCGTAGCAATTTTGATCCGTGCGACGAGTAAGGGACCGATTATTTTCAGTCAGGAAAGAATCGGACAGCACAATCATGCGTTTAAAATGTACAAATTCCGTACAATGTATGTTCAGGACACCACGGAAGAAAAGAAGGGCTGGACGACGAAAAACGATCCCCGCGTCACAAAGGTGGGGCGGATTCTGCGCAAGACCAGCATTGATGAGCTGCCGCAGCTGTTTAATATCCTGATCGGGGATATGAGTCTGGTAGGTCCCAGACCGGAGCGCCCGCAGTATGTTGAGAAGTTTAAGGAAGAGATTCCGCGTTATATGATCAAGCACCAGGTTCGTCCGGGGCTGACCGGCTGGGCGCAGATCAACGGCTACCGGGGAGATACGTCGATTCGCAAACGAATTGAGTATGACATTTATTATATTGAAAACTGGAGCATGAGCTTTGATTTCAAAATCATGTTTTTAACTATTTTTAGAGGATTTATCAACGAAAACGCGTATTGATTTAGATGCGTGAAAAAACACAAGGAGAGGAAAACATGTCAACAGGTACAAATAGCTCTAAGAGAGCACCGCAGAGAAGTGGCAGTTCCAGCAGCAGAAAAAAGATGTCTGCGAAGAGGCGTAAGGCAAAACAGAGAAGAAGAATCATCTTCTTTGCAGTGGAAATCGTAGCGTTGATCGTTTTACTGATTGCGATTGTCGGCGTCAATATGGTAACGAAGATTGACAAGATCAAGATCAATGAAGAAGATATTGTGGTAAACCCGCAGGTAGAAAATAATAAGGAAATGAAAGGCTACCGTAATATCGCACTGTTTGGTGTGGATTCCAGAAAGGGCAAGCTCGGCAAGGGCTCCCGTTCCGACACAGTCATGATCGCATCTATCAATCAGGACACCGGAGACGTCAAGCTGGTTTCCGTTTACCGCGATACCTACTTAAATCTCGGAACGGACAGCTACAATAAAGCGAATGCGGCATATGCGCAGGGCGGTCCGGAGCAGGCGATCAACATGCTGAATATGAACTTTGACCTGGATATCACAGAATATGTGACAGTGGGCTTTGATGCGCTGATCGAGACCATTGACGAGCTGGGCGGCATAGACATTGACGTGCACGATAACGAAATCGACCATCTGAACAACTATCAGCGAAGCATGTTCGTAGAAAATGAAAATGATGCGCTGAACGAGAACATCGTAAAGGTTACGCATTCCGGTATGCAGACGCTGAACGGTCTGCAGGCAACCGCATATTGCCGTATCCGCTATGTCGGCGATGACTTCGGCCGTGCAGAGCGTCAGCGGAAAGTGCTGATGGCATGTATGGATAAGGCAAAGACCATGAGTCCGACTACTCTGGTATCGATCCTGAACAAGGTGATGGAAAATGTATACACCAACCTGGATGTGACGGAAATGGCTTCCATCCTGTCCGACGTTGCAAACTATCAGATCGTAGCACAGGACGGTGTGCCATTTGAAGATAGTCGTACAACCGGCACAATTGGCAAGAAGGGTTCCTGTGTTATCCCGCTGGATCTGGAAACAAACGTTGTCAAGCTCCATGAGCTGCTGTTCGACGTAACCGAGTACGAACCTTCCGATCAGGTAAAACAGTACAGCCAGAAGGTACAGGCAGACACCAGCCAGTATATAAAAAAGTAAAATATGGATTCTGTAAAAGTAGATGTTATTATTCCGACATTTCACCCGAAGGAACGTTTTCTGGCGCTGATGGAGCAGCTGGAGAAGCAGGTGCTTGCGGTGAACCGGATTGTAATTGTAAATACCGAAAAAAAAGCGTTTGAAACGCTGATGGATTGCGACACATTTTTAAAAGAGCATCCAAAAGCGATGCTGTTCCATATCTCTCAGGATGAGTTCGATCATGGAAAAACACGGAACCTCGCTGTTTCCAATTCGGATGCGGAGGTGTTTGTCTGCATGACGCAGGATGCACTTCCGGCGGATGTGTATCTGACGCAGGAGCTGTGCAAGGCCTTGTTTTCCGATGAAAAAATCGCAGCCGCCTATGCAAGACAACTTCCGGAAGAAAATTGCAGCCGAATGGAACGCTATACGAGGCAGTTCAATTACCCGGAGCAGCCGTCGGTCAAAACAAAGGCGGATCTTTTGAGGCTCGGAATCAAAACGTATTTTTGCTCGAACGTCTGCGCCGCCTATAAGCGCGATATTTTTGAACAGCTCGGCGGATTCGTGAATCATACGATTTTTAACGAGGATATGATTTATGCTGCCGGAGTGATTCAGGCGGGCTATGCGATCGCCTATGCAGCGGATGCGAAGGTGATTCATTCCCACAATTATTCCGGCTGGCAGCAGTTTACAAGAAACTTTGACCTCGGTGTATCCCATGTGCAGTACCCGGCTGTGTTTGACGGTGTGCCGCCGGAGGGCGAGGGCATGAAGCTGGTCAAAAAGACCGCCGTTTATCTTGCAAAAACCGCACCGTGGCTTCTGCCGAAGCTGATCTGGCAGAGCGGCATGAAATGGCTGGGCTACCGTTTCGGTAAAAAATACCAGAAGCTTCCGCCTGGGCTGGTTCGCTTCTGCAGTTTGCAGAAAGGCTACTGGAAGCAGGAGAAAGAATAAGACATAAAAAGTCGTTTCCGAAAAACTCCGGAAGCGGCTTTTTTCACAGAATGGACACAACTATTCGGTATACTGTCTGCAGAGCAAGCAGACGCACCGGATACGGCAGCGAATGAGAAAAGAGGTCACAACATGGGTTACGGATACGACCCGGAAGAAACAACCGGACAGGAGCATATGGACGGCACAGTGCCGGAGAGCGGCGGGCAGGAATACACGGACAGTGCACAGAAAACGGATGCGTCGGATATGTCGGCGTACAGTGGCGTGTCCGATGACACATCGGCATATAGCAGCGGAAGCACGGGTGCGGCGGATAACGCACAGAACGCATCCGACAATACGCAGGACACATTCAACAGCGCATCGGACGCTGACCAGGGCACGCAGCCCTCGCGCAGCCGCTACGAATATCAAAATTATTATAACGACAGATACCGGGGTGATGATTCAAAACAGAAATATGGCTATCAGCCAGGCGTACAGCAGACGCCTGCTCCCAAAAAAAGAGATTCTGCGGGCAAATGGATTGCTGTTAGCGCACTTGTCGTCATCTTTGTTTGCGTCTGCATTGGAATCGGCTTGATCGGAGTTTATTCGATCCGATCGGCAAATCAGCTGGATTCCGCGTCGGTCGGCGTTTTGGAAGTGGCTCCGGATGCAGGAGATGATGCAAAAAATCAGGAAGATGACGGAAATCATACAGCAACAGACAGTCCCGAACGCTCTGAAGCAGGACGATCCGGAGATTCGTCCCTGACAGAGGATACAACAACGGGAGACGGACAGGTTGCTGCAGCATCGGAAATTGCACAGCAGCAGAGCGCATCTGCAGTTGTAACGGATGTAACGCAGGTCGTAGAAGCGGTAATGCCGGCGTGCGTTTCGATTACGAATAATTTTACACAGACGGTACAGGATTTCTGGGGACAGACTTATTCCCAGGATGAGACGGCAAGCGGTTCCGGGATTATCATCGGAGAAAACGAGCAGGAACTTTTGATCGTTACCAACAATCATGTAGTGGACAGCACAGAGCAGCTGTATGTTCAGTTTATCGACGGGGAAACCGTAGAAGCGCAGGTAAAGGGTACCGATGCTTCTGCAGACCTTGCAGTCGTTGCAGTAAAACTGGATACCATTGCGAACAGCACAAAACAGGAAATCTGCATTGCAAGGATGGGAGATTCGGACAGCCTGAAAATCGGTGAACCGGCCATTGCGATCGGTAATGCACTGGGCTATGGACAGTCTGTGACGACAGGCGTTATCAGTGCACTGAACCGTAAGATAGAGAGCAGTAATTCCGAAGAAGGAACTTCCCTGATTCAGACGGATGCAGCGATCAACCCCGGTAACTCCGGCGGCGCACTGCTGAACATGCGGGGCGAGGTGATTGGAATTAACTCCAATAAGATCGGCGGCTCGTCAATCGAGGGAATGGGTTACGCGATTCCGATTTCGACGGCAAGACCGATTATTGAAGATCTGATGGAACGCCAGACGCGGACGAAATATTCCGAGGAAGAGCGCGGATATCTTGGAATTTCCTGCATCAATGTGACGAGCGATTTGTCCGAGAACTTCAGTATGCCGCAGGGAATTTTTGTGGCACAGGTTTATTCCGGAACCGGTGCGGAAGCTGCCGGATTGGTGCGCGGCAACATTGTGGTGGCGTTTGACGGCGTAACCGTTCAGAATCAGGAAGAGCTGACGAAGCAGATGCAGTATTATAAAGCTGGGGAGAGCGTTGAAATTACGATTATGGTAAATTCAGCAAACGGTTATCAGCAGAAAAACGTGACAGTTACGCTTTCTTCCTATGACCAGATCAATGCGGCGAGCAAGGCTGCACAGGAAAGCAAACAGAGATAAAGAACGGAACCGGGATGGCTGGGCGAGAGCTGCAGTCATCCCGGTTTTGCGAATAGCGCATGTGAACAGTAGCCATTTCTGTACAGGAGACAGTTGTTTAGAGAAAGTTTACTTGTCTTAGGAACGATCCTGCATTATACTTTTGATAGCAGAAAGCGGAAGATGAGGTAACCGACTATGGATGAAAAAGAATTTGAAGATATTTGTTATATTTGCCGCAGACCGGAAAGCAAGGCGGGAAGAATGTTCCACCTGCCGAATAACATCTGTATCTGCGACGACTGTATGCACAAGACGATGGATGCGGTAAGTCAGTTTGATTATCAGCAGATGATGAATAATCCGATGTTCATGAACATGTTGAATAATCCGTTCAATCCGTATGGAGATCCGACAAAGTCGAATGGAACGTCAGGACAGAAATCTGCAGGCGGCGGAAACGAAAAAAGCGACGCAGAAACAGCTGACGCACAGGATGGAAACAACGCATCCGACAACACTGCCGCTGACATTCTGGAGGCATCCGATGCGGACGACGATTCCAAGAATGACTCCGACGAATCCTCGGGCAACAGAAGAGGCTTCCCGAACATCAGCTTCATCAATCTTGCGGATTTCATGAACGACGGGATGCCGCAGAAACAGAAGATCAAGAAAAAAGGAACCGGCACAAAGCCGTTGATCGATTTAAAGTCCATTCCCGCACCACATAAGATTAAAGAGCAGCTTGATCAGTATGTGATCGGTCAGGAATATGCCAAAAAAGTCATTTCCGTAGCGGTTTACAATCATTATAAGAGGGTTGCCACCGGCACAATGGATGAGATTGAAATCGAAAAGTCCAATATCCTGATGATCGGACCTACCGGCAGTGGTAAGACCTATCTGGTAAAGACGCTGGCGAAGCTTCTGGACGTTCCGCTGGCGATTGCGGATGCAACCTCCCTGACAGAGGCGGGGTATATTGGTGACGACATCGAAAGCGTTGTGAGCAAGCTTCTCGCTGCAGCGGACAACGATGTGGATAAGGCGGAGCAGGGCATCATCTTTATCGATGAGATCGATAAAATCGCACGCAAGCACAACACGACTTCCCGGGATGTCTCCGGGGAATCGGTGCAGCAGGGCATGCTGAAGCTGTTGGAGGGAGCAGACGTGGAGGTTCCGGTCGGTGCGAACAGCAAAAACGCGATGGTTCCGCTCACAACAGTCAATACGAGAAATATTCTCTTTATCTGCGGCGGCGCGTTCCCGGATCTGGAAGAGATTATCAAACAGCGGCTGCGCAAAAAGACCTCGATCGGCTTTGATGCGGAGTTAAAGGATCGCTGGGATAAGGAAAAGGATATCCTTTCCATGGTAAAAGTGGAAGATCTGCGGACATTCGGCATGATTCCGGAGTTCTTGGGCCGTCTCCCTGTGATCTGCACGCTGGAGGGCTTGAACCGGGATATGCTGGTACGGATTTTGAAAGAGCCGAAAAACGCGATTTTGAAACAGTATCAGAAGCTTCTGGAGCTGGACGAGGTGAAGCTGGAGTTCACCGACGATGCACTGGAAGCGATTGCAGACAAGGCGATGGAAAAAGATACCGGTGCTCGTGCGCTTCGTTCGATTATTGAAGAATTTATGTTGGATATCATGTATGAAATTCCGAAGGATGACAATATCGGACGCGTGACGATTACCGGAGATTATATCCGGGGAACCGGTGGACCGCTGATTGATATCCGCAGTAACGGTTATTCGCTGGAAGAGCGGGATCAGATGAAACAGATCGCAGCGGCGGAAACGAAAGAAGCTTGAACTTTGAACTGCATGAAGAAAATGTTCGAAAGCTGAGAGTTCAACGGAATACTACAGGAACATATCAGCAATACTGCGCATATGCTGATATAAAATCCGCAGGGCACAGGGGAAAATTTCTGTGTCCAAAGGAGACAGATGAACTGTCGGGAAAAAATTCTTTCTGAAGATTATATGAGTATTTTGCTGGACTATGTGCCGGAGGAAGCAAATCAGGAGGACGAAGCCTTCTGCTATCAGCAGGTGGATGGAACTCTGGGAATTTATTATCTGGATCGGTCTGCGGTGCTGCCGCTTTCTCCGGTCAATTACCTGTATCGCTACCTTCCACAGCTGTTTTGCCTCGGTGCGTTTCCAGCGGCGGGAAGTCGGACGTTTCGGACAGAACCGTTGGAGGACTCCGGGATTCTGGCACAGCAGCGGCCCCCGCTGGAGTTGACGGGGCGCAGGGTAGTGATGGCGTTTATCGATACCGGGATTTCTTATGAAAACCCGGTATTTCGCTATTCTGATGGCAGCAGCAGGATTCTGGCGATTTGGGATCAGACAGATCAGAGTGGACAGTCGCCGGAGGGTTTTTTATATGGAACGGAATACGTCCGGGAACAGATCGACCGGGCGTTGGAGCTGGAAGATCCGCACAGCCTGGTGCCGGAAAAAGATGAAATTGGACATGGAACCGCAGTGGCGAGCGTCGCGGCGGGAAGCCGTCTGGAAGAGGGCAGCCTGTTTACCGGTGCAGCGCCGGATTGCGAGATTGTAGCAGTCAAGCTTCGCCCGGCAAAACAATATCTCCGGGATTATTATCGGATCGCGGATAAAGAACCGGCATACAGCACAGACGATATTCTGCTCGCTGTGAAATATGTGCAACAGTTTGTGATCCCGCTGTACCGTCCGATTGTGATCTGCCTGGGGCTGGGGACGTCCTTTGGAAGCCACAGCGGCGTTTCGTTGTTTTCGGAGTATTTGCAGAGGATCGCGCGCAGCGTTTCACAGGCGGTGGTGATCGGGGGTGGAAATGAAGGAAACACGGCGGGCCATTTTCGGGGGAGGCTGACCGAAAATCAGCAGCAGGTGGAGCTTCGGGTCGGAGAAGGCGTCACAGGATTTACGGCAGAGCTATGGGGAAGTAAGCCGTCAGTGTTTCGGCTTGCGGTTCGATCACCCGGCGGGGAGCAGCTGCCGGAGGTGGAATTTGGTCTGGGCAGCACAGTGGAATACACGTTTGTCTATGAAAAGACGCGGATACAGATTACAGATACTGCAAACGAACGCAATACCGGAGATCAGTTGATGCTGATCCGCTTTACAGCACCGTCTCCTGGCGTCTGGACATTTTTAATCCGTGGAGCACGGGTATTTCCGGAAAGTATTTTTGATATTTGGCTTGCACCGCAGCAGTTTCGAAGCGGCGAGCTGTTTTTTCTGGTTCCAGACCCGGATGTGACGCTCACAGTTCCCTCCTATACGACAGATGCGGTGACGGTCACTTTTTATAATAGTGAAAACGGAAGCTTTTATTACCGCAGCGGCAGGGGCTTTGGCAGAACCGGGGAGATCAAGCCGGATCTGGCGGCGCCGGGCGTGGAGATCAGCACGGTAAACGGTCCCTACAGCGGCAGCTCTATGGCGGCTGCACTTACGGCAGGAGCCTGTGCGCAGCTGATGCAGTGGTGCGTTGCGGAGAACAATTACCCGAGAATTTCCGGAAGAGGAATCCAGACGTTTCTAAGCCGCGGTGCGCGGGAACAGACACAGGAAGAATACCCGAGCAGAAGATGGGGCTACGGACAACTGGACATGAGGAGGACATTTGATGAAATTGCAGGAAATTATCCGGAATAACTACAAATTTGCAGGAATCGCTGCAGCATCCTTCCTGATTGACGAGGAAATGAAAAATTACGTAGAAGAATACGACGTGCTGGATACGCCGAAGGAAATTTTAGATGGAAAGGCAGTTCTGCGGCGCTATCACAACAAGGGCGCATTTTTAAATTTCGGAGAACAAAAACAAAAGCTGGTGACATTGCTGTCCGTTCTTCTGACGGCGGCAGTGCTGGTGGTGTTTGTGCTGACGCTTGGAATGCGCGGGAAAAAGCTTTTGAAGGCCGGGTTATCGCTTTTACTGGGCGGCGCTTTTTCTAATACCTACGACCGCGTGATGCGGGAATATGTCGTGGATTACGTCAGCCTGAAAACAGGAATCGCAGCGATCGATCGCGTGGTATTCAATCTGGCGGATCTTTGCATCCTGATCGGCACGATGGCGGTGGTGCTGGGTACGTGAGGAAGCCGAAAAATTGTTACTGTGCACACGCGCCATTCGCAAAAGCGCATCTTCGATGCTTTCCGCTGCTTTGCAGCTCTTTTTGTTCATAAAATGGCGCTCCCTTCGTACCCTTCTGCGTTCCGATTTTCGTGCAAGCACGGAATCGGAACGCAGAAGGGTACGAGTGAACTGTAAAAAAATTGCAATTTATAGTTGACAAAACAGGAGAGACTGATTATTATACACATAAACATAGCAAACAAATAGGTTTAAAGAAACGGCGCATATATGCACAGTTTCGGCAGCATCGGATATTTACAGAACCAAACGATTTGTGATATGATAAAGGCTGATGTGTGATGGTTCGGAAATCCGAACCTAATCCTGAAAAACCAGGCATCTGAGAGGATGCTGGGAAGGCAGAGTGATAAAAGTGGAACCAATGATACGGATTGCAGGCGTCAGTAAGACGTTTTCTGTCAAAGACAATAAGGTGGAAGCACTGAAAAATGTCAGTCTTGACATTGCAAAGGGTGATATTTACGGCATCATCGGTATGTCCGGCGCAGGCAAAAGCACGCTGGTACGATGCTTAAACTTTCTGGAACGGCCCACAGAGGGTACTGTTTATGTGGAGGGACAGGATCTTTCTACCCTGGATGCAAAACAGCTGCGACAGCTGCGCAAGCATGTTGCAATGATCTTTCAGAATTTTAATCTGCTGATGCAGCGGACGGTTCTGGATAATGTATGCTTCCCGATGGAAATTGCGGGCGTGGATAAAAAGACAGCCCGGGAAAAGGCAAGGGAATTTTTAAAGGTGGTAGAGCTTTCCGACAAAGAGAAAGCATATCCGGCACAGCTGTCCGGCGGACAGAAGCAGCGAGTAGCGATCGCAAGGGCGCTGGCAATGAACCCGACGATCCTGCTGTGTGATGAAGCGACCAGTGCCCTGGATCCTACTACGACAAAGTCAATTCTGGCGTTGTTAAAGGATATTAACGAAAAATACGGCATTACGATCGTGATCATAACACACTCTATGGAAGTTGTTCAGGAAATCTGTACCCATGTGGCAATCATTGATGCAGGAGAGCTGGCAGAAAATGGTACAGTGGCAGATGTTTTTGCAAGTCCCAAGTCCAGAGCTGCAAAGAAGCTGGTATTTCAAGGGGATCAGAAGGTGGCGATTATGAAGAGCCGCCGCTGCATCCGCATCGTATTTACGAAGAACTCTTCTTTCGAACCTGTGATTGCAAACATGGTTCTGGAATGCAGGGCGAGCGTCAATATTCTGATGGCGGATACCCAGGATATCGGCGGAATTGCAACCGGTCAGATGATTCTGCAGCTTCCGGAGGAAAATCAGACCGCAGACAAGATGATTGCTTATCTGAGAGAAAAAAATCTTACAGTAGAGGAGTTGAAGGATTATGTTGAGTAGCAAGGAAATTAGCATGCTGATCGAGGCTACCGGCACATCCGTCTATATGACGCTGGCCTCTACCCTGATGGCATATGTGATCGGTCTTCCGATCGGAATTTTACTGGTTGTATGCGCACCGGGTGGCTTGAAGCCCAAGGCTGTGCTGTATAAGATCCTGGATTTTATCGTAAATATTACGAGATCCATTCCGTTCCTGATTCTGATGCTGCTTGCAACGCCGCTGGCACGTCTGGTGACAGGCAAATCCTATGGCGCAAATGCGACGATCATTTCCCTGACACTGGCAGCAGCACCGTTTATTGCCCGTCTGGTGGAGTCTTCTCTTCTTGAGGTGGACAAGGGTGTGATTGAGGCGGCTCAGAGTATGGGTGCGAGCATCTGGCAGATCGTTTTTAAAGTGCTGATCGGAGAGGCGAGAGTTTCTCTGATCGTCGGTTCCACGATTGCACTGGGGACTGTGCTTGGCTATACTGCAATGTCCGGTGCCATCGGCGGCGGCGGCTTAGGGGATGTGGCGATCCGTTACGGCTATTCCAGATGGGATACCAAAATCCTTCTGGCGACAGTTGTACTGCTTGTTATTCTGATGCAGATTATTCAGATTGTCGGCAGTCGTTTATCCAAGAAACTGGACAGAAGACTGACCCATTGAGGGGCAGGATATTCTGTTTAGTCATAGAGTGGTTCCGGATACCAGAAAATCCGGCCGAGAGAGGAGAATATTATGAAAAGAAAAGTACTGGCACTGGCATGCACACTGGCACTGAGCGCAGGTCTGCTGGCAGGCTGCGGCAGCAGCACAGATACTGCTGCAGAAGCAGAGAGCACTGTAGCAGCTGTTGAAAGCACCGAAGCTGCAGAAGCAGAATCTACCGAGGCAGAAAGCACCGAGACTGCAGCAGAAGTGGAATCCAAAGGCACCATTACGGTAGCAGCAACTCCTGTTCCTCATGCAGAAATCCTGGAGGCAGCAAAAGATCTGATGGCTGCAGAAGGCTGGGATCTGGAAATCGTAGAATTTACCGATTACGTACAGCCTAACGAAGTAGTGGAGAGCGGCGATGTAGATGCAAACTACTTCCAGCACGTGAATTACTTAAATAGCTATAATGAAGAAAAAGGAACCCACCTTGCGATCGCAGGCAAGATCCATTACGAGCCTCTTGGTCTGTATCCCGGCAAGCAGAGCGACCTCGCTGCAATCACAGACGGCGCTGAAATCGCAGTTCCCAACGATACAACAAACTGTGCAAGAGCGCTGCTGTTACTGGAGGCAGAGGGTCTGATCAAGCTGGATCCCGAAGCTGGTATCACTGCAACAGAGAATGACATCATTGAGAACCCTCATAACATCAAGATCGTTCCTCTTGCAGCGGAGCAGGTAGCCCGTACTCTGGAAGATGTTGACTTCGGTGTTATCAACGGCAACTACGCTATGGAGGCTGGCCTGACCAGTGCAGATGCAGTTGCTCTGGAGTCTGCTGATTCCGAAGCAATCCAGCAGTATGTAAACGTGGTTGCAGTTAAGGAAGGCAACGAGAACAACGAAGGTGTACAGGCACTGGTAAAGATTCTGAAATCTGATGAGATCAAAGACTTCATCAACGAGAACTATAAGGGCAGCGTTGTTCCTTACGACGGAGAATAATTTCCGCGAAGGACAGCTTTGAACCTGTAAAAGCGATGAACGAAATGAAATAATGGAACATTTTCGGTCTGCTGTGAAAACAGTGCCGATAGAAAACTGCCATCTGACGGGAAACTGCCAGGTGGCAGTTTTTTTATCGTATAGGAAACTTCGTTTCCATACGATAAAAATGCTCCGCGCACATTCTATCGTCCATGACAATTGTATGTTTGCAGAGCATGGATTCTATTGTTTTACCTGAAAGGTAAGATGTGGTATACTATACCGTAACAGGCACGATACTGTGAAAAATGTGCCAAAAGCGCGTAAGTGTGAGCAATTATAAACAAAAGCCTCAAAGTGCCATTGCTGGTAGAATTTGTAATTAGGAGACTGGAATGAAACGATTTTTAGGATGGTTGGATCGCCGTTGGTACCTGTTTTTGGCAGGCGGCTGTATCGGCGCAGAGCTGCTGGTATTTTTGATTTTTCGGGAGAACAGCTATTTTACAGTGCAGGATAACCTCGATCTGTTTGTCGCGCACTTTCAGGTACTGAGCCACTCAAACAGCTGGTTTGCACACGGCGCGACGGTTCCGATGCTGGGCGGCATCAGCCGGGACAGCCTGAGCAGCGAATGGAACCTATACAATATTTTGTATACATTTATGCCGGTATTTTGGGCGTACCTGACGGGGTATTTCTTGAAAATCCTGATCGGGACAGGCTCTTTTGTGCTGCTGGCAAAGGATGTCTATCAGAAAGCGTATCCGCGGTACCGGGGAATCGCCTGGGCGGCTGGGCTGTGCTATGGACTTCTGCCACTGTTCCCGGCATATGGAATCGCGTTTGCATCGATTCCGCTCGCAGTGTTTATTTTACGGCGGATCTATCGGAAAGAGGGAAAATGGTGGTATGCACTGCTTTTTGTCTACCCGTTTTTATCGTATTTTTCCTACTTCGGATTTTTTCTGCTGGCGTATCTGGTGTGTGCGGTTGTGATTGTGTCGATTCGAGACAAAAAATTCTGCGGTCGTCTGGCAGTCGCTGTGCCGGTGCTGGCGGCTGGCTATGTTTGCTTTGAATATCGTCTGTTTGGACAGATGCTGTTTTCGGATGTCAAGACGATACGGGAAACGATGGTAGAGAGCAATTTGAACTTTTCCGAGGTACTCGGTCAGATCAGGGAAGCGTTTTTGACGCCGGTGTTCCATGCGGCTTCCGACCATGCAGTTTTCGTGCTGCCGGTGTGCGTAATTGTACTCGTCTGGCAGCTGGTGGCGGCAGTTCAGAAGAAAAATCTGAAAAAGTTCAAAAGCAGCGCGCTTTTGTGGGTGCTCTTGCTGATCGTGTTCAATTGTCTGGTGTATGGATTGTACTTTCAGGGGGACTTCCGGGGATTGTTTGAAACGCTTCTGCCTCCATTAAAAGGTTTCCAGTTCAATCGAACCGTATTTTTCAATCCGTTTTTATGGTATGCGGCGCTGTTTCTGGCGTTAAAAGCGCTCTACGATACCGGAAAGCTTTTCTGGAAACGGATCGCAAATCTGGCAGCGTGCATTGCAGCTGCTGTAATTTTGCTCACACCTGCGGTTTACAATGAATTTTACTGGACCTGCTATCATCAGGCGTACCGTGCAGTGAAGCATACAGAGGTCAATCTGTTGAACTTCCGGGAATACTACAGCACCGACCTGATGGAGGAGATCAAGGCGGATATCAATTATGATGGAGAATATGCGGCCGGCTACGGATTGAACACCGCTGTGCTGGAATACAGCGGGATTTCCACGCTGGACGGCTATCTCGGTTTTTACCCACAGAGCTATAAGGAAGAATTTACGAAGCTGATCTGGCCTGCCTATGAGAGAGTGCCACAATGGCAGACCTATTACGGGGAATGGGGCGCACGGGCCTACCTGTTTGCCGGGAGCGGCGAGAGTATTTACAATCCTTACCGCAATCAGGTGCTGTCGGATCACCATTTATATTTAGACAGTGAACAGTTTGTAAAAATGGGCGGAAAATATCTTTTTTCCCGTTATGAGCTGGATAATGCAGAAGAGTTGGGCTTCACACTGCGGGGGATTTATTCGAACGAAAGCTCGCCGTATACAATTTACCTGTACGAAATTTGACAAAGTATTTGATACATGATATGATTGTGAGTAATGACCGCAGAGAGCGGTGCTGACAGATAAGGATAAGGGGGACATGTAAAATGCCGATCAGAATTAGCAATTATGCTGGAAAATTTGGATGGAACGCGAGAAAATATTTTCCCAGACTGGCATCTGAACTTTACCTGAAGCTTCAGTTTACGACCAGAGGAAAGGTACAGCAGGACTATATCGATTATTTTCTGAATGCACCGGAAATTCCGCATCCGCATGTAGTAAACCTGGAGACAATCAATCGCTGCAACTCGACCTGCGAGTTCTGTACGGCGAATAAAAATGCAGAAAAGCGCCCCTACGCCCGCATGTCGGAGGAGCTTTACTACAGCATTATCGATCAGTTAAGGGACTGGAACTACAAGGGACATCTGACCCTGTACGGAAACAATGAGCCCTGGCTGGATACCAGAATCGTAGAGTTCCATAAATACGCAAGAAAACAGCTGCCGGACTGCTTTATCTTTATGTCCACGAACGGACTGATCCTGGACATCGATAAGGTAAAATCGATCATTCCGTATGTCAACCAGCTGATTATCAATAACTACTGTCTGGACATGAAGCTGCATGACAACATTCAGGAGATCTACGATTATGTCAATGCGCATCCGGATGAATTCAAGGATGTTGATATCCTGATTCAGATGCGCTATCTGAAAGAAGTCCTGACCAACCGTGCAGGCAGCGCACCGAACAAAAAGGCAACCAGCAAGATTATCAAAGAAACCTGCCTGATGCCATTTACCGATATGTGGATCACACCCAACGGCAAGCTGGGTATCTGTTGCTGCGATAACTTTGAAGTGACGGATTTCGGTAACCTGAACAATATCGCGTTGAAGGACGCATGGAACAGTGCCCTGTACAAACGGCTGCGTACTGCAGTAAAGGACGGCAGACAGAACTGGGAGTTCTGTAAACACTGTGACTTTATCGACACGAAGCTGCGCACGGACATTGCGAAAGAAGCAATGAAAGAAGCAGGATACGGCAAATACGCGAAATAAACGTTGGTTCATGCGTAAAAGCAGCTGCGCAGCATCAGAGCGCATCGAAGATGCAGCTTTGCGGATGACACGGGCGAACTACACTGAAATTAAAAAGAAAAAACAGGCTGCAGCCTCTGACAGGAAACTATGTCAGAAAGGCTGCAGCCTGTTTTGGTTTTAGCAGGACGCAGAAACGGCGAAAGAAAACCGCTTTGCGCCTGGTTCTCTTTCGCCGTGTAATTCATGACAATAGAATGCTCGCAGAGCGTGCATTCTATTGTTCGTTTCTGTCTCAGTTTTTCGCTTCGTGATATTCTTTTTCCGTATTGACGTTCCAGATGTTGGAGCGGTCGCGGATACCGTTTACGATGTTGTGTACGACCTCGAAAGAGGTGCACATCGAATGGTCGATGTTGTTGTAACGGTGCTGACCGTTTCTGCCGACACAGTAGAGGTTGTCGATGCCGTTGAGCCAGTGGATCAGAGTATCGATTTCCTCGTAGGTATCGAAGTAAGCGGGATAAGCTTTTTTAACAGATTCGGAATGCGTATCAAGCACGTCATCCTTGCTGTCGATCATGCCCATTTTGATGATCTCGTCCACAGCAAAGTCAGAAAACTCCTGATCGGACATATTCCAGAGCTTATCGCCTTCGTTGCAGAAGTATTCCAGACCGATCCATACGGTATGCTCGAGATCGACAACCATGTAAGGCGACCAGTTGTTGTAAATCTGGAAACGGCCGAGCTGTACGTTGCGGTCATGGACATAAACCCAGTTGTCCGGAACGATGTTGCCGACGGTTTTGATCTTGGTCTTGTTTTTCAGATTGAGCTTGCGCACCAGAACGCCCAGTGTGCGGTAATCACGGTAAGGAAGTCCTGCCGCAATTTTGGCCTCTTTTTCCGGAACGTCGTTCATACCGCCGACGAGATCGCGGATCGGCATGGAGGAAATGAAGACGTCAGCTTCTTCGCGGATCTTCTTGCCATCCTGCTCGTAGGTCAGAGCGACGATGTGGTCGTTTGCATCTTTTTCCAGACCGACAACCTTGCAGCCCTTTAAGATTTTGCCGCCCAGCTTTTCGATTTCGGAAGCGGTTACGTCCCACAGCTCGCCGGGACCGAGCTTGGGATAGCGGAAGGATTCGATCAGGGAGGTTTCTACCTGATGGGCTTTTTTGGTCGGTACGATTTTCCAGAGGATGTCTTTTAAAATCGCAATAATGGAAAGTCCCTTTACGCGCTGTGCACCCCAGCTGGGATCGATATCCCTGGGATGACGTCCCCAGAGGTTCTCGGTGTAGTGTTCAAAGAACATGGAATAGAGCTTTTTGCCGAAACGGTTAATATAGAAATCCTCGAGGGAGTTTTCCGGGCGTTTGTGGATCAGGCTCGCGAGATAGCTGAAGCCGACCTGCATCGTCTGGAGAAAGCCCATGTTCATGAAAAGCTCAGGCTTTAACTGAATCGGGTAATCGTAGAATTTCTGGTCAAAATAAATACGGGACACGCGGTTACGGTTTAGCATAACGCGGTCTTCTTTCTGGGGATCAGGACCGCCCTTTTCCAGCGGAACGTCGCGCTGCAGCATGATATCGTCCGCTGCGGGAGCCCCCTGCATGGGAAGCATCTGTTCCCACCATGCATTTACTTCCGGAACCTTGGAGAAAAAGCGGTGACCGCCCATATCCATACGGTTTCCTTTATAGTTGACGGTCTTGGAAATACCGCCCATATGAAAACTCTCTTCAAATACAGTTACTTCGTACTCATCGGACTGCTTTAACAGTTCGTATGCCGCGGTAAGGCCGGCAGGGCCCGCGCCGATGATAAAGGCTTTTTTCATGAAACAGGATTCCTTTCTCTGATCTTGTACTTTCGGTAAAATATTATAATGCGTCAATTATCTTTTATTGTAACATACATGCAGGCACTGTTCAAGCAGGAAATCAGCCTGCGGTGGCGGTTCACCCGCGCCATTCGCAAAGCCGCGTCTTCGACGCTCTCCGCTGCTTCGCAGATTTGTTATCGTACGATAACAAACGCTTCGCGCAGATCGCACTGCGGCGGATCGGAATCCTGTCGCTTACGCGACCCTCCGCAGGCGAAGAATCCTGCAAAGCAGGATTTATTTTTGCTCATAAGGCGGCGCTCCCTCTGTCCTTTCCTGCGGTCTGATTTTCATGCAAGCAGGAAATCAGACTGCAGGAAAGGACAGGTGAACTGGTGTATGATGTTAAGATCGTGCTAAAAACGTTAAAAAGGGGACGCAAAATACACAGGAAGTCGACAGGAGATTACAAAATGATGTATTTCAAATTCTTTTCGGAGGGAAAAAAGTTCTATATAATAAAAGAAGCAGTTTTGTATGACGCATAAAACTGCATGGGGATTGAGCCGAAGGCTCGTGATTTTGAGGATGTCCAAAATATGGACAGAAGGGAGATTGCATGAACAGCATCTTATTATCAACGCAGGAATGCGGCAGCCAGGAACTTCTTCAACTGACGGAAATGCTTTGCAGGGAACAGGATTTTCAGATCATTGTTTCAAGGGCGTTTCCCTTTATGGAAAAGGAAAGGAAAACAAAAACCGTAGAAAACAGGGCGGGCGATTTGTTGACAAAGCTCGGGTTTAAGGCGAATCTGAAGGGTGTTGTCTATTTGAAGGCAGCTGCGAGAATCGGTCTTGAGGACAGGGAAGAGCTGGAAGGCGTAACGAAACGACTATATCCGGCCATCGCAAAAGAATGTAGGACGTGCGCCGGCAGAGTAGAGCATGCAATCCGGCATGCCATTCATACGAGCTGGGAAAAGGGAGATGTCAGACAGCAGCGCATGGTGTTTGGATACGACAGGGAAAGTGGAAACCGTCCGACAAACGCGGAGTTTATCGCACGCATGATTGACTGTCTGGAACGGCAGGATCATCTCTTATATTCCTGATTCCTTCATTCGGAAAATCAGCTCTAATTTGATAAAAACGTTCAAAGGGGAACAGCGTTTGGCACAAGTTGCGCCAGAAACGGACTGTTCCCCTTTTATAGTGGACAGATAGCCGCAGACTTCGGGTTACGCTGCCTGGTCGGGGACGATACGTCAGGAACCATCCCCCAACCGGTCTGCAGCTTATGCTTCCTCACCCGATCCGATCTGCCAGCAGCATGTCGATCAGGCAGCGTGCGGCAGCACCGAGAGGACGGCTGGGATCCCGCACGAGACAGATGTAGCGGTTCGGAATTTCCTCTGTAAGGGGAATCGAAACAATGCGTTTTTCAGAAAGTGCCTGCGCTGCCAGATCCTCCGGCATAAACGCAAGCCCCAGATTATGGACAACAACAGGCAGCAGCAGGTCGGCGCTGGCAAGCTCGATATCGTAGTTGAGGGGAAGTCCGTGGGCGGCAAAGAAGTTCTCATAAAACTGATGGGACATGGTTGCCTCCGTCAGACCGGCGAGAGGATACTGTATCAGCTCCTGCAGGGAGATGGGCTTATCCATGAGCGCAGAAAAACGGGGGCCGCCGACTAAAATGCTGCGAACGGGACGGAGCCGGACTGTGCTGTAAGGCTTTTCAATCTGCAGAGGGGTTGGAACAACAGCGACATCGGTTCGCCCTTCCTTTAAATCGGAAAGCATGTGGGCAGTGGTTCCGTTACTGATGCGGATTTTGACATCCGGATGCTCCTTCTGGAACAGCGCCAGCCGATCCAACAACAGGCAGTGGAGAGCGGTTTCGGTTGCTCCGACGCTGACTGCTCCACCGTGCAGGCCGAGGGAAAGCCCGAGCTCCTCTTCGCCTCGCAGGATGCGTTCACAGGCGGGAGCAACATATCGGTAAAGCATCTCGCCCTCCGGAGTCAGGGTGACGCCGTGACGGGAACGGATAAAAAGGCGGCAGCCCAGCTCGCTTTCTAAGTTCTGGATGCTCCGGGTCACGGACGGCTGGCTGGAAAGCAACATGGTAGCAGCACGCGTGAAGTTTTTATATTTGGCAACATAATAAAAGGTCCTGTAGTAATCAAAGCTTGCAGACATGGGAAATCCTCCTGGGATCGTGAAAAAAATCACAGATTTTATTCAAAAGCAGACATAAAAGCAATTCTGTAATACGTTTTTGGTATTACACACATATCAGATTTATATTTTTAAAAAAAGGGTAAATCTAGTATAATACGCACGGAGCAAATTGAAAAGCATTTATAACGTACATGCTCAAAACAGTAGAAAAGGAGGCATGTGAACATGGGGCAGTCCATTGAAGAAGTCTTAAACAGGCTTGTGGCTGTGGAAGACGCCGCACAGCAGATGCAGGATGCGGTGGATGCACAGAAAAAGGAACTCGCTGCTCAGATGGAAGAAAAGAAAAAACAGTTTGACAGTATGCTGGAGTTAAAGACAGAACAGAAGACCGAAGAACTGGAAGCAAACATGGAGCACGAGAAGGCAGCCGCGCTGGAAAAACTCCGGGAGGAAACGAAAAAACAGCTTGCCGGAATGCAGCACAAGTATGATACAGAGCACGACAGGATTTCGGATGAAATTCTGCAGTCCATGATTAAGGATGTGAGCAGATGAGTTTATTTCGTTACAGCGGTCTGACAACGAAGGTACGGGCCATGAGCGGTGCGCTTTTGAGCAAAGAGGATTTTGACCAGATCAGCACCCTTGGCAATGTTCCTGAGGTTGTCGCATGGCTGAAAAAGAAGCCGTCCTATGGGAAGGTGCTCGGAAATGAAAATGAGAACACCATGCATAGAGGACAGGCGGAGGGAAGGATCAAACGTTCCTTCTACGCTGATTTTTCCAAGCTGTACCGGTTTTCCAACATGGAGCAGAGAAATTTTCTGGATACGTATTTCAGACGCTACGAAATCACCTGTTTAAAAAACATTGTACAGGCGATCCTGTCAGACAGCCCGACACTTGCGGATGTTTCCGATTATGAGGAAGCCTTTGCGAAGCATTCGGCATTTCCGTTAAAGAAGGCAGCGTCTGCAGATTCGATGGAGACGCTGGTCAGCGTCCTTTCGGATACTCCTTACGGGGATGTGCTGCGTAAGGTTGCAGGCAGCGGGTCCACAACCCTGTTTGACTATGAATTTGCATTGGATATGTTTTATTTCAGGGATCTCTGGAAACGTGTCAGAAAAGAATTGAAAAAAGAAGACCGGGAAGCAGTGCTGGAATCGGTGGGTGTTACAATCGATACCCTGAATCTGCAGTGGATTTACCGTGCCAAACGCTATTACGGGATGAAAGCGGCAGATGTTTATGCCCTGATCATTCCGATGCATTACCGGCTGAACCTGGAGCAGGTCAAACGAATGGCGGAGGCGGAGAGCACAGAAGAAATGTTGAACTTCGCAAAAGAAACCAGGTATGGAAAATATCTGCAGGAAATGGAAAAACCGAATCTGGAACGGGTCGGCAGTATGATCCAGGAAAACGTGCACCGTGCGCTGATGAGACAGAACCCCTATTCAGCTGCATGCCTGGAAGTCTATTTATATAGGAAAGAACAGGAAGTGCACAGGATCATCACGGCGATGGAATGCGTCAGATACGGTTTGCCGGCTGAAAAAATCAGAGAATACCTGGCATAAAGGAAGGTGCGGCAAAATTGATTGAAAAAATGAAATTTATCAGTGTGATCGGGCCAAAGGATCAGCTCGACACAGTAACCAGGCAGTATCTTTGCCGGTATGAGATACAGCTGGAAAATGCGATGGGCGAATTGAAGCATTTAAACAACATCACACCCAACGCAGAGTTGAACCCTTACCGGGAAGCAGCAGGAAGAGCAGCAGAGATTGCTGCGCTTTATGGAAGCAAAGCAACGGCAGTGAGAGACATGGATGTGGATACAGCCATGGAACGAATCACTGAAGTGCAGAACAGAATTCAAAAGGCAGACAGGGAGACAGATGCACTGGAAAAGGAACTGAAAAAGGAACGGGGACTGCTGGATGCGGTCAGCCCCTATCAGGAGCTGCATTTTGATATTTCCAGAATCCTTCACTTTAAAGAAGTAAGATTCCGTTTCGGCAGACTTCCAGTCGGCTACTATGAGCGTTTAAAAACCTACGCATACGACGATGCCTGCACGATTTTTGAAAAATGCAAGGAGACGGAGGATTATGTTTGGGGCGTTTATTTCGTTCCGGCGGCAGAAGCCAAAAAGGTGGATGCGATTTATGCTTCTCTCCATTTTGAACGGATTCATCTGGAGGATGCCTATGAGGGTACCGTTGATGAGGCCTGCCGGGAATTAAAGGAAAAAACAGATGCCCTGGAGCAGCAGATCACAGCAGTGAGAGCAGAGCTTGCAAAAGAATTAAATGGGATGTCTGAATCGATCTCTGCTGCAAGCAAGACTCTTGCGTATGAATCCAAGCTGTTTGATGTCCGCAAGCTGGCGGCATTTACCAAGGCGAAAAACGAAACCTTCTTCATCCTCTGTGGATGGATGGAAAACAAGGAGGCAGATCTGCTGAAAAAGGAGCTGGAAGAGGATCCGGATATTTTCTGTACACTGGAAGAAAATCCGGACAGAAGAGTTTCAATCCCTCCGACTCGTCTGAAAAACCCGAAGCTGATCAAGCCGTTCGAAATGTTTATCCAGATGTATGGCCTGCCGAACTATCAGGAATTTGACCCGACACTGTTCGTGGCGTTGTCCTATTCGATTATCTTCGGTGCAATGTTCGGTGATGCGGGACAGGGTCTGGTGCTGTTGATCGGCGGATATTTATTGTACCATTTTAAAAAGATCAACCTGGCAGCAGTTCTTTCGAGCTGCGGATTCTTCTCTACAATTTTCGGACTCCTCTATGGCAGTGTATTTGGCTTTGAGGACTGGATCCCGGCGCTGTGGCTGCGTCCGACGGAGGCAATGACGAATCTGCCGGTGATCGGAACACTCAACACCGTATTTGTTGTGACGATCACCATCGGTATGGGACTGATTCTTCTGACGATGATCTTCCATATGATCAATTCCCTCAGGGAGAAAAAGCCCGGAGAAGCACTGTTTGATACGAACGGACTGGCTGGCTTTGTATTTTACGGTGCAGTTGTTGCAGTCATCATGCTGTTCATGACCGGACATACCATTCCGGCAGCAGGCGTTTTGGTTGTAATGTTTGTAGTACCGCTTTTGGTCATCGTATGCAAGGAGCCGCTCAGTGCCCTTGTGGAAAAGAAAAAGTATCAGGATGAAAACGGACCGGTGATGTTCGTGGTGCAGGGCTTCTTCGAATTATTTGAAGTATGCTTAAGCTATTTTTCCAACACTCTGTCCTTTGTCCGTATCGGTGCATTTGCAGTCAGCCATGCGGCGATGATGCAGGTGGTTATGATGCTGGCAGGCGCAGAAAACGGACAGGCGCCCAACGTGATCGTTGTGATCGTCGGCAATCTGGTCGTAATGGGTATGGAAGGTCTGATCGTAGGCATTCAGGTACTCCGTTTACAGTATTATGAATTTTTCAGCCGCTTCTACAAAGGGGACGGCAGAAAATTTGAGCCCTATTTATCAAGGGAAGAAAACATTTAAGGAGGTCATTTGTCATGACAAAAGTTTTATTATTCGCAGCACTTGTAGCTTGTATCGCAGTTCCGTTCCGTGTATTTGTAAAAGGGGAACAGACAAAGCACAGATATAAAACAACCCTGGCATTAAACGGCGTAATGTTCTTTGGACTGATGCTTTTTACCGGCGTTATGATGTTCTCCGGCAACGCATTTGCAGCAGAGACTGCTGAAACTGCAGCAGTTGCAGCAAGCAGCACAGCAACCGGTCTTGGTTATATTGCAGCCGCACTTTCCATCGGCATGTCCTGTATCGGTGGTGGTATCGCCGTAGCGAGTGCAGCAAGCGCAGCACTTGGTGCAATCAGTGAAGATTCCTCTATCCTCGGTAAGTCCCTGATCTTTGTAGGTCTGGCCGAAGGTGTCTGCCTGTATGGTCTGATCATCGCCTTCATGATCATTGGTAAGCTTTAATGAAAATGTATCTGATCAGCGACAACATTGATACCTGGACAGGAATGCGGCTGGCAGGAGTAGAAGGTGCGGTGGTCCACGAGAAACAGGAGCTGAAGGCAGAAATCGACAAGGTGCTTGCCGATAAGGAAATCGGCATCCTGCTTTTGACGGAAAAATTCGGAAAGGAATTTCCGGATATCATCGATCATATCAGGTTGGAGCGGAAGTTACCGCTGATTGTGGAAATCCCGGACAGACACGGCACAGGCCGTGCACCGGATTTCATCACATCTTATGTGAATGAAGCGATCGGAATCAATATCTGAAAAAGAGCTGCATAGGCGCAGCATCCTTTAGGAGATATTTCGGAGGAGACCATGACAATAGATGAAAAGCTGCAGCATTTTATGGATGTGACCACAGAAAAGGTCAATGCAGAAAATGCCAAACAGATGCAAGAATATGAGCAGGGACTGGAAAAGGTCTATGAGGATTACAAAGAGACGGCCCTGCGCAAATCCGAGCTTGCACTGAAGTTAAAAGAAGAAAGCTTAAAGAAGCAGATGAACGCAGATCTGGCAGCAGAACAGATCCTGATCCGGGAACAGACCGGAAAGCTCCTGCGGGAGTTGGATGAAAAGCTTTCTTCCGAAGTAAAGGGAAAGCTGGAACGCTATATGGCGACCAGTGCATATGAAACCTATCTGGTAAATCAGGCACGTGAAATCGTGAAATTTGCAGATGGAGACGACGTGACCGTTTATATCGATCCGGAGGATATCTGCCATAAGAATGCGATTTCTGCAGGTGCAAACGTAGCCGTTACTGTGAGTGAATACAGCTTCGGCGGAGGCGTGCGTGCGGTAATTTCCAAACGCGGCATACTGATCGACCAGTCCTTTGATACGAAACTGAAGGAAGCTTTTGATGGAAAGGAGGCGAGCCTTAGATGGAAAACTCGTTAAGCATTTATGGAATCAACGGCCCGCTGGTCACTGTCAAAGGTAAGACAGATTTAAAGATGAGCGAGATGGTATACGTCGGCAAAGAAAAGCTGGTCGGCGAGGTGATCCGTCTTTCTCCGGAGCTGGCGACGATTCAGGTATTTGAAGAGACGTCCGGTTTAAAGCCCGGAGAGCTGCTGTATCCGACGGGCGCAACACTTTCTGTTACCCTGGCACCCGGCATCGTGTCCAATATCTTTGATGGTATTGAGCGCCCCCTTGCCGAAATTGAGAAAAAATCCGGTAAATATATCGACAGAGGCTTCTCTATGGATTCTCTGGATACTCACAGGAAATGGCAGACGAAGCTGTGTGTAAAGCCCGGAGACAGAGTGTCCGGCGGTACGATTATTGCAGAGGTACCGGAAACTCCCGCCATCGTGCATAAGGTAATGGTGCCTCCCGACGTGGAGGGTATTGTGGAAACAGTTGTTCCGGACGGTGAGTATACGATCAACGATACGATCGTAACTCTGCTGTTAAAGGATGACAGTGTAAAAGAGCTGACCATGACCCAGAAATGGCCGATCCGTATTCCCAGACCGAATCAGAAACGACATCCGGCATCCCGTCCGCTTGTAACCGGACAGCGTATCCTGGATACCCTGTTCCCTATCGCAAAGGGCGGCACTGCGGCGATCCCCGGCGGTTTCGGTACCGGTAAGACCATGACTCAGCACGCAATCGCAAAATGGTCTGATGCAGATCTGATCGTTTACATCGGCTGCGGCGAGCGCGGAAACGAAATGACGGAGGTTCTGGAGGATTTTTCCAAGCTGATTGATCCCAAGTCCGGAAATCCCATGATGGACCGTACCGTTCTGATCGCCAATACCTCCAACATGCCGGTGGCTGCCCGTGAGGCGAGCATTTACACCGGTCTGACACTGGCAGAGTATTATCGTGATATGGGCTACCATGTAGCGATCATGGCAGATTCCACCTCCCGTTGGGCAGAGGCACTGCGTGAGCTGTCCGGACGTCTGGAAGAAATGCCGGCAGAGGAAGGCTTCCCGGCATATCTGGCGAGCCGTTTGTCTGCGTTCTATGAAAGAGCCGGTATGGTAGAAAACTTAAATGGAACTGAAGGAAGTGTTACGATCATCGGTGCGGTATCTCCGCAGGGCGGCGATTTTTCCGAGCCCGTTACCCAGAATACGAAGCGTTTCGTCCGCTGCTTCTGGGGGCTGGATAAAAACCTGGCATATTCCCGTCATTTCCCTGCGATCAACTGGCTGACCAGCTACAGCGAATACCTGCCCGATCTGGCAAGCTGGTATGCAGATAATGTAGGCTCTGATTTTATTGATGACAGAAATCAGATGGTAGCGATCCTGAACCAGGAAAGCAGTCTGATGGAGATCGTAAAGCTGATCGGCAGCGACGTTTTGCCGGATGATCAGAAGCTGACTCTGGAAATTGCCAGAGTTATCCGTCTGGGCTTTTTGCAGCAGAACGCATTCCATCCGCAGGATACGTCTGTGCCCCTTGCAAAGCAGCAGAAGATGATGGAGACGATCCTGTATCTTTACGAGAAATCCAAAGCACTGGTATCTATGGGAATGCCCATGTCCGTGCTGAAAGAAGATAAAATTTTTGACCGGGTAATTTCCATTAAATACGATGTGGAAAATGACCGACTGGACAAATTTGATGATTACAAAAAAGCAATCGACAAGTTCTACGACGACGTGATTGCACGCAATGCATAATGGAGGGAAAAACGATGGCAATTGAATATTTGGGATTAAATAGTGTCAACGGCCCCTTCGTCGTGCTGGAGGGTGTCAAGGGCGCGGCTTATGATGAGATCGTGGAGATTGTTGCAGACGGTAAGGAGAAAAAGCTTGGCCGTATTGTAGAGATCAACGAGGACAAGGCGGTTGTACAGGTATTTGAGGGTACAGATAACCTTTCCTTAAAAAATACCCATACCAGACTGACTGGACATCCGATGGAAATCGGGCTGACGGATCAGCTCCTTGGCAGAACCTTTAACGGTATCGGTGCCCCGATCGACAATCTTGGTGAAGTTGCAGCAGAAAAATATGCAGATGTAAACGGAAAACCGTTAAATCCGGTATCCAGAGAATATCCCCGTAACTATATCCGTACCGGTATTTCTGCGATCGACGGTCTGACGACCCTGATCCGCGGACAGAAGCTGCCGATTTTCTCCGGAAACGGTCTGCCTCATGACCAGCTGGCTGCACAGATCGTGCGTCAGGCATCTCTGGGAGATAACTCCGATGAGAAATTCGCAGTTGTATTTGCTGCGATGGGTGTAAAATATGATGTTGCAGAATATTTCCGCCATACCTTTGCGGAAAGCGGGGTATCCGATCACGTTGTCATGTTCCTGAACCTGGCAAATGACCCGGTTGTAGAACGTCTGATCACACCCAAGGTAGCACTGACGGTAGCAGAATATCTGGCATTTGAGAAGCATATGCACATCCTTGTTATCCTGACGGATATGACCTCCTTTGCAGAGGCAATGCGTGAGGTTTCTTCGAGTAAGGGTGAAATCCCGTCCAGAAAAGGGTATCCGGGTTATCTGTATTCCGAGCTGGCGACGATTTATGAACGTGCGGGTATTGTAGAAGGAATCGACGGTTCCGTAACGCAGATCCCGATTCTGACCATGCCCAACGATGATATCACACACCCGATCCCCGACCTGACCGGTTATATTACAGAAGGGCAGATCGTTTTGGATCGTGCACTGCATGGACAAGGAGTATACCCTCCGGTCAATGTACTGCCCAGTCTGTCCCGTCTGATGAAGGATGGTATCGGTGAGGGCTATACCAGAGCGGATCATCAGGCTGTCGCAAACCAGCTGTTTTCTTCTTACGCAAAGGTGGGCGATGCGAGAGCACTGGCTAGCGTTATCGGTGAAGATGAGTTGTCTGCGCTGGATAAAAAATACCTGGCATTCGGTAAAAAGTTCGAGAAATACTTCGTCGGTCAGCGGGAGGATGAAAACAGAACCATTATCGATACCCTGGAGATCGGCTGGAGCCTTTTGCGCATGCTGCCCAGAGAAGAACTGGATCGTGTGGATACAAAGATCCTGGACGAGTATTATGACAAACAGGGTCGTGTACTGGAATAAGGAGCGTTATCTATGAATACAAACGCATTTCCCACAAAAGGTAACCTGATGCTGGCGAAAAACTCCCTGACGCTTGCAAAGCAGGGCTATGAGCTGATGGATAAAAAACGGAATATCCTGATCCGGGAGCTGATGAATCTGATCGAAGAGGCGAAAACGATCCAATCAGAGATTGACGCTACGTTTACGGAGGCATACCAGGCGCTTCAGCAGGCAAATATAGAGGTGGGCATTCATTCTGTGCAGGAAATTGCAAAGGCGATTCCTGCAGAGGATTCTGTGCGTATCAAAACAAGAAGCATCATGGGCACAGAGATCCCGCTGGTAAGCTGCGAGGAGGAGAAAAAAGTCCCCTATTACGGCTTTTATAATTCCAGTGAGTCGGTGGATGCTGCCCGGGGAAGCTTTTTAAAGGTAAAGGAGCTGACCGTCCGCCTGTCCATGGTGGAAAACTCCGCCTACCGTCTTGCAATGAATATCCGCAAGACGCAGAAGCGTGCAAACGCCCTGAAAAATATAACGATTCCATCTTATACGATTCTCGTAAAGGATATCAGCAACGCCCTCGAAGAAAAAGAACGTGAGGAGTTTACGCGTCTGAAGGTCATTAAGAGAAATATGAACCATTAAAGCAGCAGCTTGCCAGAAGGATATCTGGAATCGCTGTCATAGTAGAAAACGTCTGCAGGAAGCTGGTAGCAATCCCACTTTTTGCGGGCGTTTTTTTGTGTTGTTCCAGTTTATTCGTAGTTTTCGGATGCAGCTTCCATGCCTGCAGGAGAATCGGTAGACAGTAACCTTACGTTTATGCCCGGCAAAAAAGTTTTAAAAAGATGTTGACAGAACGGGGAAACGCTGGTAAGATTTCTATCTGTTGCGGCAAACGGCTGTGACATGGACTTCTAAAAAAGTTCAAAAAGTGCTTGACATCGACAAACAGTCCTGATATACTTTATGACTGTTGCGACGAACGAAAGCAACACGGATTTCTGAAAAGAAA
>ENA-ORLY01000410-ORLY01000410.1-human-gut-metagenome-genome-assembly--contig:-NODE-410-length-60904-cov-24.081658_pt1 | contig 60904 bp, 66 predicted proteins | sample MGYA00243071_ERZ508832 | MGnify/ENA primary metagenome ERZ508832 (study PRJEB26277, sample SAMN04329777) | human gut metagenome | biome: human-associated habitat | host: Homo sapiens | place: USA... | reverse complement strand
ACATCCTGATACAAAGGTACAAAACTAAAGTTAATTATTAATGAATTATCCAACTTTGTTTGGATTTTAAATGGAAAATTATATGAAAATATTAATCATAACATATACAAGAGAAGTCAATCCTGGAACATTTCTTCAGGCTTATGGAGTCCAATACGGATTAAAGCAAATTTTCCCCAAAGCCTCCATTGAATACATCAATCACGAAAGGCTATATTCCCTAACAGGAAAAGAGAAAGGAAGTATAACCACACAGAAAAAAGACTTTACTTTCCTAAAATCAAAAGCATTAGCGATTCCAAGAAGAATCAAATATGAACTGTTATATAAAAGATTATTCCATTTCAGTAAAGATACTTTCAATTTCTTTGATTATGATGAGAAAAAATTTAAGGCATTTGCTGAAGAATACAATTTAATATGTGTAGGAAGTGATACAATCCTAATCAATATAGAAAGAAATAATCATATCGGACTTATGTGGTTGAATAACATTAATACCCAAAAGGTATTTTTTGCAGCCAGCGCAGCACCAGCTAATTTCGTTATTCCTGACAAATATAAATATGACTTAGCTCAATCTTTTGAAAAATCAATCCATCTGGGAGTAAGAGATAAGGTTACTAAAAATATGCTGATTGAACAATTAGGTATACCAGAAAATAAGATACAGCTCCAACCAGATCCAACTTATCTTATACCTGATTCTTTACTGAAACTTTCAGTTATATATAAATATAAATTAGAGAAAATAAAGAAAAAACAGAAAATTGCTTTAGTTAACTTTACAGGAGAATGTCCTTACAAAAAAAGCATAAGCAAAGTTGTTAAGGAACAAGGGTATTACGTAATTTCAACACACTTCAATCCAGATGCCGATTGGAATATCATGACTTTATCTCCTTTTGAATGGGGAGCATTATTTAAATACATTGATATAAGCATTACTGACCGATTCCATGACTCTGTTTTTACATTACGAAATAACACACCTGTATTTGCTATCGATTGGGAAAATAGCAGATTTAATAAAAACGGTTTCTCTAAAACAAATAACTTGCTTACCACTTACAACCTAAATGAATTTCACTCCATTATCAAAAATAAGCAAGATTGTGAGTTGTTTATTAATATTTTCAAAAAAAGACACAAAACACCAGATCTCGAAAAAATTAAAGTACAAATTGAAAAGATTAATACCCAAATACATAATACCTATAAGATTTATTTGGACAATATAAAAAACAACTACTAAATTAGTATAATCAATGTCTACCTACCTTACTAAACTTCTTACCATTATAATACTAATTATTTTCCAACAGTTAGAATCTTTTGCACAATCCAACTTTGAGTCCAAACCTATTTGGACTGAAGAGTTCCAAAAACGGCATATTCCTGATAGCAGCTATTGGAGTTATACTATCGGTATGCAAGGAAAAGAATTAGAGTTTTATACAAATAATACAAAAAATATATATTGTAAATCAGGAAATCTTATACTCCGAGCTTTAAATGAAAAAAAAGGAAAAGCTCTATGCACTTCAGGAAGAATACATACACAAGGAAAAGTTTCATTTCTATATGGTAAACTAGAAATAAAAGCTAAATGTCCCACAGGAAAAGGAATATGGCCAGCTATTTGGATGGTACCAGAGAAATGGTCTTTGCCATTTGGAGAAATAGATATAATGGAATATATCGATTGTTGGGAGTCTAAGAAATATCAGATAAACGTTCATGTAGAAACAAGGGATAAAGGAGAGAAAGTCAGAAAAATGCACCCTAAAATGGTAAACGCTAACGTTAGCAAGTACCACTTGTATACATTGGAATGGTATAAGGATAGGCTTGTATTCTTACTTGACAATAAAAAACATTACGAATTTCATAAAGAAGAAGGAAAGCCTTGGCCATTCGACAAACCTTATTACCTAATTTTGAATGTAGCATATGGCGCATGGGGAGGTACATGTGGCATGGATGAATCAATTTTTCCGTGTGAAATGAAGGTAGATTGGATAAAATACTATAAACTAAAAGAGCAATGAAATATATCTTAGTAATAGACCATATTGCAACCGGAGGAGCAGAACGTATTCTTGTAGATTATTATCACTACTTGGAAAAACATGGACATGAAGCACATGTCTTTGTCTTATCAGGACATAAGGGAGAAAGCAAATGGACAGAAGGTCTAAATGTAACCTATGGTTCAGGTAGAGACGAAAACAATCTAATGAGAAAAGCAGTTCAGCAGTTCAATTTATATTTTAGGCTTAAAACGTTAGTCCGAAAAATAGAGCCAGATGTCATTTTCTCTTTCTTAGAGAAAAGTAATCTATTAACAATCCTGACCTCGACTCATGCTACCAAAGTAGTATCAGTACATAATGTCTTATCCATTCAGTACACAAAAATAAAGTCGGATAAAGTACGAAGTTTAGTATACGCTATTATTAAATGGATGTACAATCGCTGCCCGAATGTTATAGCTGTTTCCAAACAAGTAAAAGACGACTTGATAGACTCCTTTAAGGTAAAACCTGAAAATATACATATTATCAACAATTATGTAGACAGGGATGATATAAAAGAAAAAGCACAAGAGCCTATCGACAACTTTACATTTCAGCCTGATAGAAAATACATCATGAATATAGGTCGATTTTCTGACCAAAAAGCACAATGGAAGTTAATTAAGGCTTTTTCTATTTACCGCCAACAGACTAATGAAAAAGTAGAACTGGTTTTAATGGGACATGGAGAATATACTGAAGAACTCAAGAAACTGGCAGAGAAACTACATATATCAGCACACACACATTTCCTCCCTTTTAACATCAATCCATATAAGTACATGACACGTGCATACTTATTTGCATTATCAAGTATTTATGAAGGATTTCCTATTGTGCTTGCAGAAGCTTCCTCATTACGTATTCCATTCGTCGGCACACAGAAAGCACTACCTGAAGAAATGTTTAGCGATAAAAATTTTTGGAACGAATGTATCTTTAAAAGTTCTACACTGGAAAAAGATTTTTCAACAGAAATTCACCAAGACGAAAAGGAGCTTGCAGTTTTGCTGAAAAAGGGAATAGAAGATACTAAGTTTAGAATAAAATTATTAGAAAATACAGTCCAATGGGAAAGCAATAACACAAAAACTATGCAGTTTGAACATTATACCCGTTTTGGCAAAAATAATTAATCAGCTATGTTTTCAACATTAGTTAAAAATATTGTTTCAACAGAAACAAACAATCTAAAACTATTATTTACGCAAAAAGGCAAAATATACACTTTCCTTAACCCTGTATCCTACCTGACAGCATTGGACAACAAAAAACTGTTTGAGCAATTCGATGGTATCTTTGCCGACGGTTCCATACTGGTAGCAGCTATTAAAACCTTATATGGAAAGACTGTTACACGAAGAAGTTTCGATATGACTTCACTTGCACCGAAACTATTAAGTTACGCAGAAAAAGAGCAAAAGTCTATCTACATCGTAGCTTCACAACAGGATCAGGTAGAAAAAGCAATGAAAATATTCAAGGAACGTTATCCGAATCTCATTGTTGCAGGATATCGAAACGGATATTTTGACTCAGAAAAAGATATGGATACAGAAGCAGAAAAAATCACACAAATAAATCCTGATTTTTTAATCGTAGGCATGGGAGTACTCATGCAGGAGAAATTTCTATTGCTAACAAAAAATCATGGATTTCAAGGAATAGGATTCACCTGTGGAGGATTTATCCATCAAACTTCTAAAAATGAAATAGATTATTATCCATCATGGGCAGATAAACTGAATTTACGTTTTGTATACAGGATGTATAAAGAAAAACATACACGCAAACGCTATATACAAGCAGCCTTGTTATTTCCGGCTAAATTTATTTATGAAAAGCTCTTCGGATAAATCTAGTAAGCAGTCAAAAAATGGCTATTGATTAAAAGTTCTATCTTCGTTGCGAACAAAACTCTTAGAATTTATGTATAGCAGTGAAGATCTTGAAAGGTTTTACTTTCAGTACCAGACCGAGGCCTTGCCTCATGGAGAATCTCTCCGGTCATTTTGTGTCAAGAACAAAGTTCCTTATAACATCTTTCAGAAATGGTACAAGGATACTCGTAAAAAAGTAGTTGAAGTCCGGATGGATGGTCTTCCGATAGCCGACAGCGGAGAAAGCTCTAAGCCATTCTCCCAATCTCAGGCCGTATCAGAAAGGCGAAATGACAATCCGGTACGGATTATGATTGATATTCGTATGACCAACGGGATGCACATCCGGCAGCGGAACCTAAACTACTCTGAGCTGAAAACTCTGGTAGAGAAACCGGAGGGCTTATGCTGAGTGTTACCGGTCTCAATCATTTTTATTATGTCCGTGACTTTACCGATATGCGTTGTAAACACAGCCGTGTTTTGTCTATCATTCGTGAACGGCTTCACCGGGAACCCGGAGATGGAGATGTCTTTATAGTCATGTCACGAAATCGAAGGATAGTCCGTATGTTTTCATTCGATAACCGTTCATACAGTCTGTTCGAAAAGAAGTTTGTTGCCGGTTATCAGTTCATGAAAGTGGAGCGAAACGGGCCGGAAACTGTTTATCGGATTGACTGGAAGGATGTGGTTTTGATTCTTGAAAACCCTATAGTGCTTACTATTTATATTCAATAATACTTAAAGTTATACATATTAAAGATACCACCAATTATGCAGGGTAACGAATCGGTAACGTAGCGAAGTCCTAACTTGGTTCAGACTTGGCTTTTTCCGTCATTCAGTTGCAGAAGCTATTTTCTTAAAAAGCCTATTTCTCAATAACTTTGCTCTACTTTTCCATATCTCACCGATTATTACTACCTTTGTGAGCAAAATGTTATAGAAAATGCAAAATTATTGGTTTGAATCTCTTCCTGAATCCTGCCCTCCGGCAGATTCAGAAAAATGCCAAGGCATCTATTATCGAGTCGCAATCGGTAATCCGGCACAGTCTGAAGATTTCTTCTCTCAAAAGAAATTAGCTCCAGACAAAACTTTTACAGGTGAAGGAATAGATGAATGCATTGTACGAGCCGTATCTGTTTTTTCAGAACTCACGGATGCAAAGCGTCTGCTAAAACTCCCAAAGTTCCGAAAGGCTAACATTGCAGAAGTAAGTCTTTCCCCACAAGACGGAAACATAAAGAAGACATTCAGAAATTCACACTATTCATGGTGGAGAAGCCGTTTATTTGATGTTTCACAAGCTAAAATCATATCGCTATGACCAGAAATATTCCTATTCGGATAGAAAGAATTTTGGATTTTTATGATGTGCCACAGTTGTTTATCGCCCGGGATGCATTCGAAACCTTGTATCTTTGTCTGTTGTACACCGACGAGCAGGAATGCAGATATACGGCCATACGCATCTCAGGAAAAAGAATTGAAGAGTTTTTGTCCGGAAAAACAGATTTGCGGGAGTTGTTTCTCTCTCCTGAAACCGGAGCGGAATATTTTGATGTGGCATTGACCAACAACGAATATCAGATTACATCATCCGTTCCTGCTCCTCTATCAGAAGACAGACTTCCGGAAAAAGGGTATACGGCATGTACCCCTGAGGAAAATGAAAACGTAATCGTAAAGATTCCGGTATCGGACAGATACTTACTGAAAGAAATTGTCCGAAAATTCGGATGGGCCTGTATGTGACATTTTCCGCAGGACTAAACAATTCTAAATCTATTAAAACCAGCATGCAAAATCATATAGTTATTATGGCAGGCGGCATAGGAAGCCGTTTCTGGCCTATGAGTACCCCCGAATATCCCAAACAGTTTATCGACGTAATGGGGGTTGGAAAATCGCTGATTCAGCTCACAGTGGAGCGTTTCAAGGGTATCTGCCCGAAAGAGAATTTCTGGGTGGTGACATCGGAAAAGTATGTCGACATAGTAAAGGAACAGCTTCCGCAGATTCCGGCTCAGCATATTCTGGCGGAACCGGAAGCAAGGAATACGGCGCCGTGTATCGCATATGCGTGCTGGAAGATCCGAAAGGAGTTTCCGCAGGCGAACATCGTGGTGACGCCTTCGGATGCGCTGGTGATTGATACGGCGGAGTTTGCACGCTGCATTGCCGTGGCGCTGGAGAAGACGGCGGACTCGCAGGCTATCGTGACCTTGGGGATGAAGCCTACCCGACCGGAAACGGGTTACGGGTACATTGCTGCTCAGGGGGAAGCGGACACAAAGGGTATCTGCAAGGTGGAAGCGTTTAAGGAAAAACCGGACGTGGAAACGGCAAAGGGATATCTGGCTGCGGGAAATTATTTCTGGAATGCGGGGATATTTGTGTGGAACGCGGACACGATTACGAATGCCATACGCAGGTATGCGCCGCAGATTGCCGGAGTGATGGACGAGCTGGAGCCTGCCTTGTTTACGGACAAAGAGGCGGAGGAGCTGAAGCGACTCTTCCCTACTTGCGAGAAGATTTCCATCGACTATGCGGTGATGGAGAAGGCGGAGGATATCTTTGTGCTGCCGGCGGAGTTCGGATGGAGTGATCTGGGTAGCTGGGGTTCGCTGCGCACCTTGCTGCCGCAGGATGAAGCGGGCAATGCCAAGGTAGGCGGCCGGGTGGATATGTACAACTGCCGGAACTGTGTGGTGCATGCGGCAGAAGAAAAGCGGGTGGTACTGGAAGGACTGGACGGTTACATTGTAGCGGAAAAGAACGGACAGCTGCTGGTGTGCCGCCTGAGCGAGGAGCAGCGCATCAAGGATTTTGCTGCGGGGAAGTAAACGGGAATCACCACGCTACTCTATACGGAGGGTAGCGTGGCGATTTTTTTGTATTGGCTTGGCACTTTAAGGTTTATTTGTTTACTTTGTAACTATCAACTACTAAATGCACTCAGTATGGAAAGCTATATTCGTTTTGACTGGGCTATGAAGCGCCTGTTGCGCAACAAGGCTAATTATGCGGTGCTGGAGGGACTGCTTACCACGCTGCTGGAGGAAAAAGTGACCATCCAAAAGCTGCTGGAGAGTGAAAGTAACCAGGAGGATGAATTCGACAAGTATAACCGTGTGGATATGCTGGCGGAAAACTCGAAGGGAGAACTGGTGCTCATCGAGATTCAGAACAATAATGAGTATGCGTATTTCCAGCGGATGCTGTTTGGCGCTTCGAAGCTGGTAACAGAGTACATCAACCGCGGACAGGGATACGACAAGGTACGTAAGGTGTACAGCATCAACATCGTGTATTTCTCTCTGGGACACGGCAAGGATTTTGTATATCACGGAAAGACGGAGTTCGTGGGAATTCATGAAGGGGATGTGCTGGAACTGAGTCCGTTTCAGAAACAGACATTCAAAGTGGACAAAGTGAGCCAGCTTTATCCGGAATATTATATACTGAAAGTAAATGATTTTAACCGGGTGGCAAAGACGCCGCTGGAAGAATGGATTTATTACCTGAATACGGGAAATGTGCCGGAGAATGCTACGGCGCCGGGACTGGATGCGGTGAAGGAACGGCTGAAGCTGGATCGCATGAGCCGGGAGGAGCTGAACGCGTATTACAAACACTTGGATAATATCGTGATTTTACGGGACAATATAGAAACGGAACGTGCGGAAGGTCGTGCGGAAGGTCGTGCGGAAGGTCGTGCGGAAGGTCGTGCGGAAGGTCGTGCGGAAGGTCGTGCGGAAACACAAACCGCTATTGCACGTAACCTGAAGTCGCTGGGCATGAGCAACGAACAGATTGCAGCAGCTACGGGACTGGCAGAGGAGGAAATAAACAAGCTGTAAACATATCTGAGACATAAAAGAGGGAATCGCCACGGTACTCTATACAGAGGGTAGCGTGGCGATTTTTTTGTATTGGCTTGGCACTTTAAGGTTTATTTGTTTACTTTGTAACTATCAACTACTAAGCTTATTGGCTGGTATAAACCAAAGAGCATTTCCATGATGAAAAACTATACAATCGCTGTAGCGGGTACGGGCTATGTAGGTCTGTCTATCGCTACGTTGCTGGCGCAGCATCACCGGGTGGTGGCTGTGGACGTGATTCCTGAAAAGGTGGAGAAGATTAACAACCGTATCAGCCCGATTCAGGATGAGTATATCGAGAAGTATCTGGCGGAAAAGGAACTGAACCTGACGGCTACGCTCGACGGGGCTTCGGCTTACCGGGAGGCGGACTTTGTGGTGATTGCAGCTCCTACGAACTACGATCCGGTGAAGAATTATTTCGATACGTCGCACGTGGAGGAGGTGATCGACCTGGTGCTGGAGGTGAATCCGGATGCGGTGATGGTGATAAAGAGTACCATTCCCGTGGGTTACTGCCGGAGTCTGTATGTGAAGTATGCGGAGAAGTTCCGTACCTCTCCTGCCCTGGCGGGAAAGAAATTCAACCTGCTGTTCTCGCCGGAGTTTCTGCGTGAGAGCAAGGCGCTGTACGACAATCTTTATCCGAGCCGTATCATCGTAGGATTCCCGAAACTGATAGCGGGACTGGATGAGGAGAACAGGGCTATCAAGGAGATCGCAGGTGAGCAGCTGGAGGAAAAGGCGCACGAGTTTGCGGCGTTGCTTCAGGAAGGGGCTATCAAGCCGGATGTGGACACGCTGTTTATGGGTATGAAGGAGGCGGAAGCGGTGAAGCTGTTTGCCAATACGTATCTGGCGCTGCGTGTGTCGTACTTCAACGAGCTGGATACGTATGCGGAGGTGAAGGGACTGGATACGCAGGCTATCATTCAGGGTATCTGTCTGGATCCGCGCATCGGCTCGCATTATAACAATCCGTCGTTCGGCTACGGGGGCTACTGTCTGCCTAAGGATACGAAGCAGTTGCTGGCGAACTATCAGGATGTGCCGGAGAATCTGATTCAGGCGATTGTGGAGAGCAACCGCACACGCAAGGATTTCATTGCCGACAGGGTGCTGCACAAGGCGGGATATTATGATTACTACAACCGGGGCAGCTATAATCCGGCGGAGGAAAAGGAATGTGTCATCGGGGTGTACCGCCTCACGATGAAATCGAACAGCGATAATTTCCGCCAGAGTTCCATTCAGGGTGTGATGAAGCGCATCAAGGCGAAGGGGGCTACGATTATCATCTACGAACCGACACTGGAGGATGGCAGTACGTTCTTCGGATCGAAGGTGGTGAACAGACTGGAGGATTTCAAGGCGCAGGCGCAGGCTATCATCGCCAACCGCTATGATGCGTGTCTGGATGACGTGAAAGATAAAGTATATACGCGTGATATTTTCCGCAGGGACTGATAAAAAACAAAACAGAACGGTATAAATGAAAAGATATTGTCAGACATTGGATCTCTACGACGACAAGGAGTTGATAGAGGCTTACGTGGCAGAGCATGCGCACGTATGGGAGGAAGTGAAAGCGGGCATCCGTGAAGTGGGTATCGTGGATATGCAGATTTATATTTACGGCAACCGCCTGTTTATGATTATGGATACGACGGACGAGTTTGATATGGAACGTGACTATGCCCGACTTGCTACGCTGCCTCGTCAGGCGGAATGGGAGGAGCATATGTCCAAGTACCAGAAGGTGCTGCCGGGACAGTCTTCTCAGGAGAAATGGAAGCTGATGGAACGGATTTTCAAGCTTTGAGAATCCGGACGTACTGATAGAGAATCTCCGCGGCTGTCGGTGCAGGTGGGAGTACACGGCGTGGGCTATCTGCCGCGCAACCACCGTCCGTATTACAGCATCCAGCCGAGCATTGACGGTTACAAGCCGCGCTCGTCGGAACACTACGAGGCGGGATGGAAGCATTTCCTCGACAACGGGATGCTGGAGGTTTCGGCATACTACAAGACACGGAAGAGGACTACACAGTCATTTCATGCGGGCGGCACACTCGCGGCACACGCCCTTTACCATGTAGTTGATGCTGTGCAGACGGAAGCCTTCGGGCAGGTCGACAACGGGAATGTGGATGGACGGAAAGCAGAAGGTACGGTGACAGACTTCGCAGTAGAAATGCGTGTGCATGTCGTCGACGGTACAAGTGTCTTCGTCGGGACAGACCTCGTACTTCAGTGAGCCGCTGCCGTCTTCGATGTCGTGTACCACGTGGTGCGCCAGGAAATGATTCAGCGTACGGAAGATGGTGGAGCGGTTGACAGTGCCCAGAAGTGTTTCAAGCTCGATGAGCGACAAGGCACACGGGGATTCGAGCATAGCTTTCAGCACCAGGATGCGTACGGCTGTAGGTTTTACTCCTTTCTTTTCGAGTCTGACGGCATAAATCTCATTTGTTTTCATGATGTTTTTATTGTTTTCTGCTGTTCCGTTGGCGCAAAGATAGGCATCTTTTATTGCAACCCGGTTGCATCGAGCTGTCCGGTGTAGTGAATGGGCTGTCTGTTGCGCATGGTGACATGAATATTTGCCGAACCGTCGTCGTACAAATCGACCGAGAACCTGAAGTTGTCTTCACTGGTCGTAGCCTCGAACGTTATCCGGTAGCGGTCTTTCTTGAGCTTGCTGAAGTAGTTTTCTACGGGAGCCTTGAAGCGCAACCCCTCTCCTCCTCCATAGGGTATCTGATAGGCCCTGCCGTAGTAAGGCAGATAGACATCGACGGAGTCTTTCTTCATCTGCAATCCGTAGGGTGTAGTCAGCGGAATGCTTCTGCCGCTCATGGGATATGCCATGCTTGCCTCCAGCTTGAATGTGCGACCGTTGACCTGTTCGCCGACATAGGTCTTGAGAGCCTCTTTCTTTTCCTCACGGGTCTGTGCACCCGATGTACCTGCCACCAGCAGGAACAGTACAGCAACGATAAGATATCGGAATGTTTTCATAAGTTTCTCCTTTCTGATTGGTTGACCGGTGCAAGATAAACAAAAAAATCTGTTATTCATTCTCTATGTCGGAGAATGAATAACAGATTTAATTAAAATTCAGTTATTTATAATTATCGAACCTGAATAACCAGATAGCGTGATACGCTCCAGAACTGGTTAGGGTTAGTAATCTTCAAAGTAAGCTGTTCCTTGTCGTCCTTAGCAAGTTCGTATGAACCGGCAGGATGAGTAGTCAGCAGCGTAGCACGCTTAGAGTACAACTTGATTTCTTTATCCTTACGGATATCGATTTCTGTAAAGTAGTCTTTATTGAACTCATTGTCTTTCAGCACATCACCACGGTTCAGAATCTTCTGGTCTTTCAGTTCCGACTTCGTACCGAATACATACCATGCAGTGTTGAGGGCCTTGTCCTGAGCAGCAACGGTCTTTGTCTTAGCCTCGTTTTCGGCAGTCAGCTGGTCGACGTTCTTGTTCAGATCGGAAACAGCCTCATCAAGTTCGGCGATACGGATATTCTTCGAAGCCAGTTCAGCCTGAAGGGTTTCAATCTGGCGTTGTTTTTTTTCCAGCTGGGCAGTCAGATTCTTGACAGCCTTTTTAAGCTGTGCCGACTGGTAGTTGCTGTTCTTAAGCTGTTCTTCCAGTTTGGCAATCTGTTCACGGTTTGATTTCAGTTTTTCGCTGATAAAGCGGATATCTTCCTTGATCTTGTCGGCGCTCGATTTGTTTTCGATAGCATCGCCGGTAAGATCCACACGGTTTTCAGCTTCATTGATTTCGCGGAAGCCTTCCTGAATTTCATTGAATGCTCCCATTATTTCATCCAGTTCGGCATCGCGGTTAGACAATTCGATCATCAGCGAGTCGTTCTGAAGTTTCAACGCATCTTTATTCTGACCTGCATTGTTACAAGAAGCAAGCACGGCCGCAGCACATAATGAAAATAAAACAACTTTCTTCATAGTTTTTTATCTGTTTAGAATTTATAACTTCAATCTTCTTTTCCTGCCAGTATAATGACAATCTCTCCTCTCGGCTCGGTAGCCGTGAAGTGTGCAATGACTTCCTGCAAGGTTCCCCGCACGCTTTCCTCGTGTATCTTGGATATCTCACGGCAGACAGAAACCTGACGTTCGGGACCGAATATCTCGGCAAACTGGGTAAGCGTTTTCACCAGCCGGTAGGGTGACTCGTAGAAAATCATCGTGCGCGTTTCTTCTACCAGACCGTTCAGACGGGTCATGCGTCCTTTCTTCTGAGGCAGGAAACCTTCGAAGCAGAAACGTTCGTCGGGCAGACCTGAAGCCACCAGCGCCGGAACGAAAGCCGTAGCTCCCGGAAGACACTGTACCTCGATATCGTTTTTCACACATTCGCGTACCACCAGGAAGCCGGGATCGGATATGCCCGGAGTTCCCGCATCGGAAACCAGTGCAATGGTTTCGCCTGCCTTCAACCGGTTGATAATCCCCTCTACCGTCTTATGCTCATTGAACTTATGATAAGACTGCATCGCATTCTTGATTTCGAAATGTTTCAGCAAAATGCCCGACGTGCGTGTATCTTCCGCCAGAATCAGGTCGGCTTCCTTCAAGATACGGATGGCACGAAAGGTCATATCTTCCAAATTACCCACAGGAGTAGGAACAACATATAATCTTCCCATACAATATTTCAACTGTTAATATAGCAAAGATAGAAAGTTTTTAATCTCACTAGTTAATTTCATTCAATATTTAACAGTTGTTGTGTATAAAATAGCCGAAAAATGAAATTTCAGATAGAAGATAAGGCAAATTAACGACACAAATTGTATTTTTGCACCAAATTTTTGAACCAATGGTTGTTTTTTCAGAAGATCATACACATGAAACGTGCCGCAGAGGAAGAATAGAAGTTGTCTGCGGTTCGATGTTTTCGGGCAAGACAGAAGAACTGATCCGCCGCCTGAAGCGTGCTACCTTTGCCCGCCAGCGGGTAGAAATATTCAAGCCGGCCATCGATACGCGCTACTCGGAAGCGGAAGTGGTTTCGCACGACAACAATTCGATTCCTTCTACTCCGGTAGACTCGTCGGCAAGCATCCTGCTGTTCAGCTCGGAAATCGATGTAGTGGGCATAGACGAAGCGCAATTCTTCGACGACGGACTGGTGAACGTATGCAACGAACTTGCCGACAGAGGGGTGAGAGTAATCATTGCCGGACTGGACATGGACTTTAAAGGTGTACCTTTCGGTCCGATGCCTGCCCTGTGTGCCATCGCCGACGAGGTGACCAAGGTGCATGCCATCTGCGTGAAGTGCGGAGATCTGGCCTATGTTTCACACCGTACCGTAGCCAACGACAAACGGGTGTTGCTGGGAGAAAAGGAAGAATACGAGCCTCTGTGCAGATGTTGTTACCGGAAAGCGGTAGAAGAGGAACAAAAGGCTCAGGCAAGCCATTCGTAAAGATCCGGCCGGCCAGAATGGAACAGCAGACCGGCACTCAAGAATAAATAAGGAGATAAAAAGCGGTTGCCGGCATGTAAAAAATCAGGCTGTCCGTATGTAAGCCCCCCGGCAGGAACGGGAATCTACAAGATTTCAGGAAAACCGGTTTGTAAAGGCTTATTTTTTCGAAAGCAAAATACGCTATAAATCAGCAAGATAAAACGTAAAGGAAAATTTATTTGAAAAAAACTTGCCAAAACATTTGGCAGTTTCACTCAAAACACCTACCTTTGCACTCGCAATCAGAAAATGAATGCAACACAGGTTTGATTCGCTAGCTCAGCAGGTAGAGCACAACACTTTTAATGTTGGGGTCCTGGGTTCGAGCCCCAGGCGGATCACTCAAACAAAAAGCAATTTAACGTAAACCGCTGATAATCAAACATTGTCAGCGGTTTTTCTTTTCTACAAAACGGCAAATTGAGGCACTTTACGGCATTTACGAGGTGGACGAAAAGGTGGACTTGATTTCCGGTCTAAAAAAGTCCACCTTTTTAGGTTCTATTTCATTGAATATCTGTATTTTGCATAAATCCAACTCGCGTTAAAAACAGTAATTTTACAACGTCAAAAACAAAGAGTATGGCCATGCAAAACAACTCATTTTCGGTGCTGTTCTTCATCAAGAAATCCAAGCTTCTAAAAAATGGAGAGGCACCCATCTGTATGCGTATTACAGTGAACAGCAAACGCGCTGAAGTACAAGTCAAACGGAGTGTGGAACCGGACAAATGGAACCACTTGAAAGGATGTGCTGTCGGAAAGGACAGGAAACACCAGGAAATCAACCTCTATCTTGAAACGGTTAGAAACAGGGTTTTCCAAATACACCGACAACTGGAGGCGGACGGCAAGCCCATTACTGCCGTAACCATCAAGAACATCTTCTATGGAGGGTATGACTCACCCAAAATGCTGATTGAAACATTCAATGAGCATAATCAGGAGTACCGGGAACTGATGGACAAGGAATATGCAAAAGGGACGGTACTGCGTTATGAACGGACGGTCCGTTACCTGGTGGAATTCATGCGCGAACAGTACAACTGCGCCGACATTCCTCTCAAATCCATCAATTATGAGTTCATCACCAAATTCGAACATTTCATCAAGACCCAAAAGGGATGTGCCCAAAATGCTACGGTCAAATACCTGAAGAACCTGAAAAAAATCACCAAGACCGCCATTCTGAAAAAGTGGATCAATGAAGACCCGTTTGCCGACATCCATTTCAAGCAGACCAAGACCAACCGGGACTTTCTGAATGAATCTGAACTTCGCCGCATTATTGCCAAAGACATCGACATCGAGCGTCTGCAAACCGTACGGGACATTTTCATCTTCTGTTCTTTCACCGGACTCGCCTTTACGGATGTAAAGCACCTGAAGGCTGAACACATCGTGCAGGCTGACGACGGACGTTGGTGGATCCGCAAGGCCAGGGAAAAAACGGACAACATGTGCGACATCCCCCTTCTGGATATCCCCCGACTGATTCTGGAAAAATACAAGTCGAGACCGGGCTACTCTGAAAGGGGATTCCTGCTGCCGGTCCCTTCCAACCAGCGCATGAACGGGTACCTGAAAGAAATAGCCGACATCTGTCACATCAAGAAGAAACTGTCCACACATATCGCACGCCATACATTCGCTTCCTTGGCCATAGCGAACAAGGTTTCATTGGAGTCCATTGCCAAGATGCTGGGGCATACGGATATACGTACCACCCGAATCTATGCAAAAATCATGAATTCCACCATCGCATTTGAAATGCAGACCTTACAGGACAAATTTGCATTGCCAACCCATCCATAACGGTAAAAACCACCCTCACCTCAACAACGGGAGTAGCCATCCAAGGTTATTCCCGTTTTTTTATTCCCTCAAACAGACAGCGGTTCTTCAAGTATCCATCCGCAGATATTCCTGATTCTTCCCTGCAAAGATAGCTTTTTGCCTTGTCGCAGGCAAGGCGGCCCTTGCGGGCTGGTTGGCAGGAAAAAATCATCCTCACTCCGTTCCGGTATTTTTTCCGCCAAGCCTTGCTTTGGACAAGGCAAAAAACAGGACGGGGCATGTAAGAAACAGGAATACCGCGCTCCAAGGAGCCGGTCATGTCAAATTTAATCCATCAAGAATCATGAAAAGATACCAGTCTTGGAAAGGTTTTCCGGAATACGTACCGGAAAGCGGATGTGCCTATACCGGCAGGGAAGAACAGGCGGACCGGTCAATTCCGCCATTTGGAAATAACCCAGTCATTAACGCCACAACCCTTTAGCCTATGTTGTACTATCGGTTCAGGAACTACGAAGAGTTCAAGGAAATTTTCGCAGTGGAAAAAAGAAGCAACGGCGCAGAGGTCAGAAAGAACAAGATCCTGCTCAGCCATCTGAAGAATGCAGCCCTGCTGAAATATTGCCGGGAAAGGAATGACTTCACCTTGCTTGACATCAAGGACATGGCTCAACTGCAGCAGTCTGTCACCGATGCCGTATGCAGTTCCGGCAAGCGAGATGATTCGCTTCCCCACAAGGTGGAGCTGATCGGATGCACCTACTGGTCCGGGCAGTACCGCACGGATGAATCTCGCGGTATCTGTGAAGACGGTGACTACGGTTCCATCCGCTATGTCAATATGGAACGCAGCAGGGTGTTCAAGATGAAGTCGGCCAAGTTCCTGAGAGCCGTCATGCTGGAGACCTCCGTAGGAAAGGTCCTTTCCCCGAGTGTCGTGAACTGGCTGTGCGGGGACGTGTTCACCAAGCAGTGGTACACGTTCACCCTGGGCTGTACGTCCAATATGGAGCTGCATGTGGACAACAACTTCGAGGCCATCTATGACAGCTACCGGTGCAAGGGAGACTTCAACTCCTGCATGACGGACAAGGACAGACATTTCTTCTATCTGGACTCGGTGAAGGCCAAAGCGGCCTATCTCAAGGACGAGGAAGGAAAGATTGTAGCAAGGGCTGTCCTGTTCACCGAAGTGACCGACCAGGACAACAGACGGTGGAGGCTGCTGGAGCGCCAGTATACCACCGGTGAGGACGAGATGCTGAAATACATGCTGGTCAACAAGCTGATCCAGGAAAACCGCATCGACGGATACAAGATTGTGGGGGCGTCCTGCCATGAAGCGAACGCATTTGTCGGCATTGACGGAAGTTCGCTTTTTGACCGCCGGTTTGAGATAGACTGCGACCTGGGCATGGACAATACGCTTTCCTATCAGGATTCCTTCAAGTGGTACGACTACGATGAAAGGAAGGCCTACAACTACAAGCATTCGGAAGATGACTACCTGCTGGACACGACCGACCGGAACCTGAACGGCGATGACGACGAAAGCGACGAGGCATGGGATGAATACCACCAGCGCTACTGCACGGAAACCCGGGTCTGCTACATGCAGGGACGGGAAATCGAAGTGGATGTGGACGACCTGGAGGATTTCAACTACATATCCTCCTGCGGTGATTATTACCATCACGATGATACGGTCTGCTGTGACTGGTGCGAAGGCTACTGCCTGACAGACCACTCCGTCTACTCGGAAATCACCGAAGAATACTATTGCTGCGAACAATGCCGGGAGGATGCCGAAAGCAGCCACAAGGAAAACTACTGGCATTACTCCGAATATGACAAGGCCTGGTTTGAAGATGCGGACGAACTGACGGAAATCCATATGTGGAACCCGCAGGAAGAAGCTTACCAATCCCAGACCATCCATGTGGATACCGTGGAAAGTCTGCTGGATAACGGGCAGGCGGGCTGTTTCGATGATGAATACTACGACCTGCTGGATCCGGAAACCGGCCTTCCACTGAATTATTCCGATGATACGAACGCTTATGAAGAAGAACATGAATACGCAACTGTTGAAGAAGCTGTATAGCATATACAGTCCGAGCGGAAAGGAACAGAAGATGGTCCGCTTCCTCTGTTCCTACATCAACGGGCTTCCCGGAGAAATCAGCCTGGAAAAGGACAGCTTCGGGAACCTGTATGTAACCAAGGGAAGCGGCGAGTCCTATCCCTGCCTGGTGAGCCATCTGGACCAGGTGTCCCATTGCAGGCATTCAAAGGACTTTAGGGCCGTCGAAGCCAAAGGCATCCTCTTCGGCTATTCCCCGTCAAAGCGGAGATTCGAGAACCTGGGGGCCGATGACAAGAACGGCATCTTCATCTGTCTGGAATGCCTGCGGAAATACGATGTCCTCAAGGTCGTGTTCTTCCGTGAGGAGGAAACCGGGTGCAGGGGCAGTTCCCGGGCATACATGCCGTTCTTTGACGACGTGCGGTTTGTCGTCCAGCCCGACCGGAAAGGGAATTCCGACCTGATTACGGCCATCAGCTTCACGGAGCTGTGTTCCGGAGAGTTCATCCGGAAGGCTGCTCCCGAAAGGTGGGGCTATGCGGAGAACAACGGACTGATGACGGATGTCCTCACGCTGAAGGAGAACGGGCTGGAAGTGAGCTGTGCCAATGTCAGCTGCGGTTATTACAATGCCCATACGGACGAGGAAATCACCGTCAAGAAGGACCTGCAGAAATGTCTGGACTTCGTGGAGCATCTCATTGAGGACTGCACAGCCGTCTATGTCCATCAGGGGACAGATGCACTCTATGATTCCTTCTTCGAGTGCGAGGAGGAGATTCACGACATTCTGCACCGGCACCCGTCCCTGTCGCTGGAAGACCTCCGCAGCCTGTATTCCCCCTCTTTTCCGCGCCTGTCTGCAGAGGACTGGAGCCGGATCTACGAGGATTACCGGCTGGTATGGGACGATGTGCCGGATGACTCGGCTGACTACGGATTCCTGTCCTGCCATGAAACAGATGCATGAACGGACAAAAGGATATACAATCAAATCAAATACCGGTTCCACGGAACCGGAAGTTTCACCTAAAAATCAATGAGACATGAAAGAAAATGAAAGAATGAAGGATGTTTCCAATCTGGAAAAACATCAGGAAGAGTCATGGAACCGCTTGAAACGGGACATTTCCAGCAGCGCACACACCATCCATGAAATTGATGCAGGACGAGCCAGAGGGTACAGCCGTGCCCTGTTCGTCAGCAGCATCCTGAACAAGGTAAGCACCTATGCCGGCAAGGGTGAAGTGGAAATCGTGGAGAAGGCGGTGGACCTGATCCGGGAGTACAATGCCCGCAGCGGCAAGCCGGTCATCACGGCACGCAACCGTTTCTTCCAGCTGCCGGAAGTGGCCCGCCAGAACCGGCTGAAACTGAAAGAAATCCGGGAGAAGGAAAAACGGGAAGTGGCGTTTGAAGGGGGAACGCTGGTCTGGAACTACGAAGCCGACCGGCTGCAGATTCTCTTCGAAAACATTCCCAACGACGGGATGCGCAAGGAGCTGAAGGCTTCCGGATTCAAGTGGTCTCCCAAGCAGCAGGCCTGGCAGCGCCAGCTGACGCAGAATGCGGTGCTTGCCGCCCAACGTGTGTTGAACCTCAACTCGCTGTAGCCATGGACAGCCGAACCCGATTCATTGCAGATTCCCGCTGTTTCAGCGGGGTCTGCCAGACAATCATGTCAGACGGACTGCACAGCGACAGTAGCGGAGAAACGCTGGAAGAGCTGCGCATCCGGAAAGACAATCCGTACATCACGGCCCTGTCACCCCGCCAGATGGAAAAGCGGATGCGCCTTTACCGGCAGGCACTGTGTGCCCCCTTCGAGGAAATCACGAAGAAGGAATATCTTGAACGGCTGAACGTGCTTCCACCGATACGGAAGCGGGAGGACTCCTTCTTCCTGTCCGAGCCCTATTACGGGGAACTGGCCGAATTCTGCTTTACACGGGAAAACCGGTTCTTCAAGGGAATCCGGTCCGTCTGCACACCGCAAGCCATACTGGACAAGGAAGTGGACCGGCACATGGAACTGGTACGGCGGAAGGCTTTCCTCCTCAAAGGGAAGGATACACCGGTCGGTGATAACGACACGGACCTCTGGCATATGACACCTTATTCCTTTTCAGTGGACGGCAAAGCACCGGTTTTCCTGTGCAACCTTGTCTACCGGGATGACCGCCGGCAGGCAAGGACAGATATGGCCCATACCCTGAAAAGCCTTCGGAACAGCCATTACCGGTACTGTTGGGGAAAAGGTACCTATGAAACACCGGACTGCCTGATGGACCGTGCGTTCCAGGAAGATCTTACCATCATTTCCGGCGGCTGCTTTTTCCAGTATCCCACCAACCGGGAATCCGCCACTTTCTTCGGGCAGGTCAAGGAGACCGGAGAAGAGTTCCTGTTCCGTATCTACGACCGGGACTACTTCCTCTATCTGCTGAAGCGGCTGAGGACGGTCAAAAGAGAGAATTGCATGGAAAACATTTCCGATTCATCCACCTTAAAAGCTATCCTGTAATGAAAGAAGGAGACATTGTATTTCTGAAACGCCCCTACAGGGGATACCGTGCCGTTGAACTGATTGAGAGACTGCCTTACCGCTGGCTGGTACGGGTGGTCGAGAGCGGCCTGGAGCTGGAAGTATATGAAGATGAACTGACAGCCGAAAACTGAAAAACAAAATGGTATAACTTAAAATATCCAATCCTATGAACCCTATATCGCAAATTACGGAGTTTCTGCCCAGATATGTCTGCCTATTTTATGTGGATTACCGGGACAGTCTGGATGAACATGAAGATATTCAGGAGAAATGTCTCCGGTCCAACAGCCTGGAAAGTCTGTATGAAAAGAGTTTCGAATGGTATGAAAGCCAGGAACAGGAGAATCTGGAGGAATATATGGACGAGACACGCAGAAATATGGAGAAAGCGGGTCTGTCCGGATTGTTTAAAGAACACGAGGAACAGATCCGTGACCTCATCTATGAGCGGAATGATTCGAATCCGGCAAAGGACCTGATACGGAATTCCTGCGACACCAATCTGTTCTATTCCCTCGGAGTAGAAATAGACGGTTACAGCACAGGCTGCCCGGAACGGGGTGAATCGGTATCCATGGCATGCTACAAGGTACGGCGTGCACTCCGCCTTCCCAAAGGAAAATTTGACGGACCGGTTAAAAAACTCGTTGAAAACGCTTCATACGGCGGAGAACTACGGATTTACTTCAATGCCCGGTTTGACAGACTCATCAGTCCCGGAAAGAAGGAGGATTTCCAACGTATCCGCTTCAGCGGAAATGTGGTGGTGGCCATCGTTGACAGCCGCAACGGTTCAGGTTATCACGTACACATTCCCTTGGACATCACCCTGCCGTTCTGCCGGGAGAATCTGTTTGTGGATTCACAGGTACATTATTCCTATGCGGTTGAGATCTGCGGCATGAGCCACGACTGGTGCCAGGCCACCCGGTGGGAGACGGACATGCGGCCCTTCAACGGTTCCATCCGGAAAAGCCGGATGACCGGATACCAACAGCAGGAAGGGGCTTATGAAAGGACTTTCCGCAGCGGACGATGCACATTCGGAGACATGAACTACAAGCGTCACCGTGACGTACGCTACTCCAACAACTATCCGGCCGGATGCCGCTGCCCTCATTGCGGCACATTCTGGATAGACTGAATATCAAACGATTCATTCACTTTTAAAATTCTATCATCATGAAAATCTGTTGTTCACAAGAACATTACGACAAGGTCGTACAGTATGCCAACTCCATCCAGGACCGGACATTGCAGAACTGCCTGGAACGTCTCCAGCAATGGGAAAAGAACGGACAAGGCTGTGAAATCGAACTTTATTATGACTCAGCCCCTTATTCGTTCGGATTCTGCGAACGGTATGCGGACGGAAAAATCGGCATTGTGGGCGGACTGCTGTATCACGGCAGCCCGGACCGGTCGTTTGCCGTAACCCTGGACCGTTTCCACGGATGGAGCATCCATACGTAAACCGCGGCATGAGGCATACAGGAGAGGAACGTCATCTCCACCTGTATGCCTCTTACCTTATATATATGTATCACCATTAAAATCATTTGTCTGATGAAACTGAACTATAACGAATGGCTGAAACTGGCTTTCTGGGAATACAACCGGTATCCGGATGAAGAACTGACGCGGGAACTGTTTCAGGAAACCTTCGGTTCCGTGCCGGGTGCACACTACTACGAGAAATGGGTCCACTACTACGAAAAGAACCTGTTGGGCATGATAGCCTATTTCAGAGGAGAGGAGGACAAAGGACAGAAGTTCTGTGACATGGTCGCCCGGCAAGTGGAGCGGTATGTACAGAACCGGGAAGCATACACGGAAAACAATCACCTATAACAACAAGCATATGGCAAAATTTGAATTATCCAACGAAGTCAAGCCGCTCGACCGAATCATCAGCCGGTTGGCCGGAGAATGCGGCTACGAAGTCCAGCAGGTGTTCAATGACCTGCTGCGGTATATCATACACGGATTCTCACCGGGTGCTCCACCCCTGAAGGACTGGAAATACAAGCGGCAGCAGAATATGGCATTCCTGGAGATGACCCGGGAATGGGTCGGCATCATGCAACGGCAGACTGCCCTGTCCGGCTGGTTCGATGCATTCGGGGAGCTTCACATGGCCTACTGTTCAAAAAGCGGGCAGCAGTATCTCGGCCAGTTTTTCACCCCGGCTTCCATCTGCGAGCTGATGGTCCAATGTACAAGGACTGAGAAAGGCACTACGGGCAAACGCATCAGTGACCCGACCTGCGGAAGCGGAAGGCTGCTGCTGGCCTACCATGTACATTTTCCGGGCAATTACCTGGTCGGTGAAGACATCAGCCGGACCTGCTGCATGATGACCGTATGCAACATGCTGATTCACGGGTGTGTCGGTGAGGTCATCTGTCACGACAGCCTCATGCCGGACAAGTTTACGGACGGATGGAAAGTCAATCCGACCCTGCAATTCAGCGGTCTGCCTTCCATCCGACGCATCAGCAAGGAAGAATATGCTGACAATCATACAGCGGACAATCAGATACGGCATCTGTTGAATGCTGCAAAAGAACTGGAATATCTGGAAAAGAACCTGCCGCCTTCTTTATGGGACTGATGACCGCAGATATTCAAAACCGGATATCCAAAGAAAATTATGAATCAGAATGCAATGTAGAATAAATTATATAACTTTGCGCTGAAGTTTAATTTTGTATATGGATAAAGATAAAAATCTGAATAGGATCAAGGCTGTTTTGGCAGAAAAGCATGTTACCAGCAAATGGCTGGCAGAGCAGTTGGGAAAGTCAACCTGCACTGTCAGCAAATGGTGCTCGCAAAAAACGCAGCCGGATTTGCAGACCATCAATCAAATTTCCAAATTACTTGATGTAAAAAGAAGCGAACTTATTGTTGATTGAACCGTTTTGTTTAATATGGGACAATAGGATCGCATAAAAACATTCAAAGCATATGAGAATCAAAGAGGTCAATATAGTCAATTTCAAAGGTTTCCAGAACGAGACAGTCACTTTCAATGGAAACCTTACGGTTGTCATCGGAAACAACACGGCCGGTAAGACCACCTTGCTGAAAGCGCTTCAAGTGGGTTTGGGAGCTTATCTGCAGAGCCTGAAAACGCTTCCCGGTGGAACTTCCTATCGCCGCAATTTCAGTTCACTCGACAAATTCATGAGATTTGACCAGGAGCTGAGAGATTATGTTCCCAATACAGAGAAGCCCAGAATAACCATCCATGCCGATTTTCCGATAACCACATCTTCGGATGGGCATTGTCCTGAAGTGTCATTTATACCCATCCGTTGGTACAGGGAATATGCAGGCAATTACACCACACATACACGCGTTTCGGCAGGTGAACTGATTGATGCGGTTCACCGTATGGAACATTTAAGGAATGAAGAGAAAGAAAACTCCATTTATCCGTTAGTCCTTTCCTTTGGAGCCAAAAGGACCAGTGATGCTCAGGCCAAAAGCAAGTCTACAGTCAAAGAAAGGGCATCCCGAATTGAAAAAGCCTACAAATTTGCCTTGCATGACAAAGTGGATTTCGAGGGAGCCATGGAGTGGTTGAAGCACTACGACAAGAATATCAAAGACAGGAAAGAATTTGAAGGCACAAGAGAGGCTTTTTTTGAAGCTTTGCAGCTGGCCATTCCAGCCTTGTCTGAGATAGATTTCGACAACGGAGAGATTGAAGCCGTGGTCAGCGTTACCGGACATACCCCATCCCGTCATCACTTTTCCTACATGAGTGACGGACTTCAGTCCATGATCAACATTGTCGCTGAAATCGCTCACCGCTGTATTGAACTGAACGGTTTTCTAGGACAGCATGCAATCAAGATGACTCCCGGAATTGTCATGATTGACGAAATAGACCTGTATTTGCACCCGCACTGGCAGAAACATGTCTTGCAGGATCTGACAAATGCCTTTCCCATGATACAGTTCATCGTATCCACGCATAGCCCTTTCATTGTTCAAAGTCTTCAGGAAGGACAGCTTGTAAGCTTTGACCCAAATGTCCTGACCTCTGGAGAACCCTTCCGGGAAGGGCTGGAGGATATCACTTCAGAACGTATGGGATTGCAGCAAGATATCCGGAGCAGACGCTTCAATGAAATGGTGGAAGTTGCATCACGCTTGTTTGAAGCAACCGATAAGGGAAGTGCGGACAGAGATGAGCTAAAGGCTCGCCTTAACGAAATCGAAGCGGAATTCAGCGATGACCCGGCCTATCTTGCGCTGGTCAAGACGGAACTTAAAGCAAGGCAGAAACAATTATGAGACCTGTTGAGAAAAAACGACCCGGAGAACTGATCTGTTACACGGATTCGAACAACCAAAAGATAGAACATCGGATAAAGGAACATTATCCTGATTATGGTGATGCCAAGTTCCCTTTGAGTGCCAACATCGGTGCTTTTTGTTCCTATTGCGAGGGATGTGAAAAAATCCCCACGCTGGATGTGGAACATCTTGCCGCTAAAAGTAAAGGTGGAGCTGAGACAGCATGGGATAATTTCCTGTTGTGCTGTAAAGTCTGCAACAGCAATAAAGGCACAAAAGTGGATGCCGATTGTCACTGGCCTCATTTGAACAATACTTATTATAGTCTTATCTATGATGAAACAGGGAGAGTTCATGTCAATGGCAATATGTCGGAACTGTCAAGGAAGAAAGCCCAGAATTTGTTGGACCTGATACAGCTTCAAAGATACCCTGGAACTGACAAGTCTCCTTCTCCGAAAGACTTCCGATGGAAATATCGCTTTGAAGCATGGAACAAGGCATCCAGATACAAAGAACTCTACCTGAAAGGTGCTATAGCAGAAGATGATGTAATAGACTATGCCCATTGTAACGGACAATGGTCCATCTGGTTTACCGTGTTCAAAGGTATAGACTCTATCAGACACCGGCTGATTACCGATTTTCCGGGTACCTGTGCACATTGCTTTGATGAGAACAATCATTATGAACCTGTTGAAAGGAATCCTGACTGTCCGGATCCAGTATGACAGCATCGAAACAGCCAATCTTTGACTGTGTATGAAATTCAAAAAGACGTGATTAACCCAAAACAGCATGATGGAAACAACAAACAAGCCCTTGACCAGCATAGATGACCTCATGGATGCCGAGTTCGGCAAAACCGGTACCCGGCAACGTGAAGCATTCCGTAAGGAAGCGTATGATTATTGTGTGAAGTCAAATTTGGAAAGAAAACAAAAGAAAATCAGAAACAGAATTCAGCAACAAAACAAAACCGTATGTATAATGAATGACTTACAGGAAAAAGCCAAGATCGGTTTTTATTGCAACCGGCCCTATGGAATGCGGATTGATTATGCTCAAAAGGGATTTGTTCTTTTCAACCGTTATGCCAATACGCTTGGCAACAGAGAAACCGGCTCCATTGAAAAACTTCCCTTGGAGAGTTTTGAAGATGTCAATGAGATTCCTTTGAACGGCATATTTGTCCAAAACGGGAACCATACTACGGACGTCTATTTCTACTCGGAGGAATCTAATCCGTACAGAAACGCGACGTTGGATTTGGAGGCACTGAAACAATACAACCGGTTCATCTATCCCCTGTCCATCCTTCTGAACCGGACATTGTAAAGCGCCAGCCGTGAACTGCATGATGCTTCACGGCTGGCGCTACATTCAGGGTACGAACAACCGTTCGTATTCTTCTTTCCTTCTTCTTTCTATGGACGGAATCTTCTTTCCTTTGTAATGGCAATATTTCACAAAGTCCGCATAGATATCCCTGTTACCGGATTCCAGCTTTCTGACCAATGTACTTTTGGGCATCTTTCCATAGCCGAGAAGCCGGTATGGACCCACCTGATAAGCAAGGCAAGCTATGATCAATGAATCTTTTCCCAAATGGCGAAAGAGGGCACACAGTTCCTTCAGATCCTTTCTTAAAAGCTGTTCCCCTTCCTTTCTCGTCAAACGGGATGGAAACCGTTCGCCCGGACGGATACGATGACCAAATGCCACATAGGGATAATGTTCCGGACCATGCCAACTTTCGTATTTCATGATACATTCAACAACCGATTCCCAAAGCGGATTGACCGCATTTCCCTGGGCATTCAATCTTCCTGCAAGGATAGTCAGAAAGAGTGCCCAAAGCATACTGCGTCGTTTAGTCTGTCTTGTCATGCACCTCCTTCTTTATCCGGCTGCGGACTTTCCGTGTCATCCTCAGACTCCTCGTCGGCATGGTTGAAATCGAATTCCATCTCCACCCAATCTCCCCAGTTGTTCTCTACCACCACAACCAGATTCTGCGCTTCATTACACTGGGAAGTATAATACAGCCGGAATTTGGTATCTTCCAGCAGATAGCGGTCATTCGGTTTGAATACCGTCCCGTTCTCCAATTTCAAGGAACCCGTTCCATCGTACTGAAAATACCGGATGGTATAGACTGTTCCGTCAAAATCCCCTTCACTCTTCACTTCACAGCGTATTTCCGCCGTTTCACCATTGGCCAGCTGTTTGGGGACCGGCATGGTTTCCACCGTAAACGGGTACTGCTGCTGCACATCCAACTCCGAATCACAGGAGGAAACCGCCATCGCCAGTAATCCCATACACCACAAAACCAGCCAGCCGGCCATTCTTCTTTCGTTTTTCATACTTGTTGTCTTCATGTGTTTTCTTTCACTTTTATCAGATGTTCATTCAAATCCTTGCTTCCTTCATAGACTCCGGATCCGTCAGAAAGGCGGCTTCCGTATCGTTGGAGCAATTTGTTCAACGCTGACTGCCCGGCAGCATCCCTGTCCAGGTAGCACCGGATTTCCCGGTAGCTGTCCAGCAAGGCATACGACCTTTCCAGATTCGACACGGAGTTCAAGACCAGACAGTCTTTTTTCCCTGCCAGTCCCAGGACCAAGGCTGAAAGGAAATCCATCACTCCTTCAAACACGCAGCACTTGTCCTGCTTGTGATCTGAAAGAGGGACCAAGGACAGGTCCTTGGGAGAGATGCATCCCTTAAACCCGGGATTGCGTACCTCGTAGCCACCGCTCCGGTTGGCAAAGCCGATGGCAAAATACCGCTTTCCACGGATACTGTAGGATATTTCCCGGCAGTGCGTTTGGGCCAGAAACGGTGGTATTGCCCTTTTCTCCAAGTAATCCTTCAAGGCCGGATGGGACAGGCCGGCTACCTTCACCTGTTCGAAACAGGATGCCGATGGCTGCCGGGCAGACCTTGGCCGAGGAGCCAACGGCAAGTGTTCCGATTGACCCGAGAGAAAATCCACCTGCCTGCTGAAGTCCGTACTTCCCGTCAGTTCTCCGGCAAGGTGGAATATGTCACCACCTTTGCCGAGCCCAAAATCGAACCAGACATTCCGGTCTGTATTCACCTTGAACGAGGCAGTCCGCTCTTCCCGCAGCGGAGACCTGTACCATACATCCTGTCCTCTCCGGTAAGCGGGAGCAAACCCCAACCGGGTGAGCAGGTCGACCAAAGGCACCTGCCTGAGCTGTTCTATCTCCATCCTGCATCAATCCAGATAAAATCGGAATCCGGCACCGCACTGCAACTGGCAACGGTCCAGGCTGCCACCCCACAGGAAGCGTTCCCGCACGGAGGCGGTCAAGGCAATCCGGTCACTGAGGTAAACTTCCATTTCCAGGGTCAGGGCACCGCCATAGACAAAGGCATCCCCGTTCTTCAGCCGGGCCCCGTCATACAGTGTCCGTTCCGACCAGTTCAGCGTTTCGTATCCGGCCAATGCGGACACTCCCGCATGAAAGAAGAGGGTTTTCCCTGCATCGGATAGTAGTTGGAGATAATAGCCCCCTTCAGCGGTAAACTGCGCAGACGGCAAGGTGACCGTCCGGTAATCATGCTTCCGGTAGAGGTATTCCGCACCGAACACCCATCTGTTGCCGCCCTTGGCATGGGTGGTCACACCCAAGCCGGCAAAATAACCTGCTGAAGGAGCCATGCCTCCACGCATTTCCACGGCCTGCATCCCGGGCAGGCAGCGCTGGGCAGCAGCCTGCCCTACGGAGAGGGCAAGCAGGCAGACCAGCATACACATACACATCCACTTTCTCTTCATCGTACTTTCAGTTCGTTGACGGTTTCTGCACGGACAAGGTCTTCATTGACCACTTCAAAACGCTGGTGACGGCCACCTTGTTTCTCAAACATCTCGACCACCAGTTTCTTGTCGTCCGGTATCGTAAACTTGGGAAGGGCGAATACCGTACATTCCGAGTCCCTGCCGTTTACACGTGTCACATAATTATAGGCACGCAACGGATAAATCACCTGCTCCTGCATGGCGGTCCGCTTCACCACTTTCTTGTCCACGATCTTGAAGGTAATGAAGTCCACATCGAACGGTACGTGCGAGGTGTTCTTCACCTGGGTATGGAAATAGAGCAGGTCGCTGTGGGTATACATTCCCTTCAGCAGAAACTGGACCCCGAAACGCTTGCTGCCGATGTGGCGGATACGGCGCTTGTCATTCTCATGGACAGACTTCATGATCAGCCGGACCAGCCGGGGGGACTCGTTGTCAAGTTCTGTCAGGTAGATTTCCATGGCGTTGTTCGGACGGTTCACCGATTCCCCGTCATGGATGAAGTCACACATCTCCACATTCAGCAGCAGGGGCTCATCGGCATACTTGACATTGAAGGTGTAAAAATTTCCGTCTTCGGTAATGACCGACATGTTGGTCTCCTGCCGGAAATGGCGGGTCGTGGCTTTCACGCGGATGACATTCTCGGCACCGTCAGCCTTGCCGGCAATCAGGTTGGGTGACCCCAGGTCCACGTATCTCACCGGTGCGGGGAAAATGACGTGGACGGTCTTGTCGTACGTGATCTCCAGCCCGTGGGGTGGAATCATCCGGCTGAAACCGATTTTCCGGGTCAGTCCTTCATACAGATCTCCGTTGCTCTGCTGCGCCATGGCAGCCAGCATGCCCGTCAGGAGGGCAAATACCATAAGAATCTTCTTCATGTGCTTGGGTTTAACGATTGTTTTGATGTTCATTGTTTCTTATTGTTCCGGGGAATGGAGCAGCACCCGGTGTCCGGCCTTGAGCGTGACCTTGACCGTACGCATCCTTTTGGTGATATACTGCGAAACGCCCTGCAGTACGCCTTTTCCCACATCCGAAGCAATCTGGGCTCCGGCATCGGTGGAGATGTTGATGCTGCTGTTCATCGAACTGCCCATGTTGGCTGCAATTTCCCGTGCGGCATCATACTCCAGCGAATGGGGAATCAGGATTCCCTGCTGCCCGTCCGTATCATAGACTTCCAGTTCCACGGGAAGGATGCTGCCGCCCGCTTCCAGGGTATGGATGACGATTTCCAGCCGTTCCCCCTGGATCCGGGTTGCACCGACCAGCACGGTCCCTTTCGGGATGAACCGGTCTGCCACGGCCATGGGTTCCGTAAGCCGGAGCCGGAGAGCCTGCCCGTCGGATACGGTCTGCGTACCATGCACACAGGCGGCAATGGTATTTCCGGTTGTCACGGTCTTCCTGCCGACGGGGGTGTGGAATCCGGTATTCCGTTCACCGGCATAGACGGAAAGGAACTCCTCTTCCGTCAGGGGTGCGGAAAGGCTGGACACCACCTGGTTCTGCAGCCGCTTGACCGGCATGGCCGGACGGTCTTCCGCTTTTGCAGCAGGCATGGCGGACGGGGCTGCCTGCCGGCTGTTGTACCTGGCGGCCAGTTCATAGGACTTTTCCATGAGGGCTATTTTCTCTTCCATCCCCGGGGATGTTTCCTGTCTGTCCGCCTGCTGCCGTTCCAGCTCTTCGATCCTTTCCAGCAGTTTCTCCTTTTCTGGATCCGCCGCCGGTTCATAGATGCTCCCGAGGGTACGGTTCATCTGCCGGTATGCTCCGGCGGAGGAAGTGACCGCTCCGGCAGGACCTTCCATCCTTTCCGGTTCTGCATCCGGTTCCTTGGGAAAGGTATCCGGCAAACGGACACTGTCCTTCGGCTGTTCGTTCCGGAACATGGATTCAGCCGTATCAAAGAAGGTTTTCCGTTTTCGGCTTTCCTGTTCCAGCAATGCCTTCTCATAAGCATCCTTCTTGTTGCCTTCCAGTTCCTTGTCCTCGGGGGAAGGGATTTCGGTATTGAACCCTTTCCCCCGGTTCTGCCTGGTCTCTTCCTCCTTCGAAGGAGAAAATATCAGGTAAAGGCTGCCCAGGCACAGCAGGCCCATGAGCGGATATACCACGAAGCGGGCACGACGGCGCTTCTGTTCCTCAGTCAGCGGTTCCCCGTCCCTGCGGAACGGAATCCTGAACGGCTTGAGCAGCCGTTCCAGCTGTTTCTTGATTTCTTCTTTCTGCATCTTCGGTTATCGTTTGAATAAAATGTTTCCGGAGTGTGTCCTGTCGCATCCACAGATATTCCGTATCACGGTTCCTGCCGTCTGTCAGAGGGGCAACGGCCGTACAGATACAGGAAAGGGCAAACGGGACAAACAGGATGCCCAGGACAATCTTTCGCTGTTTCCGGCCCAGCCGGCGGCAGAACAGTCTGAGTGCCAGGTCTGCCTGCCTGATCGGATTCCTTCTCATCGCTCCACACTCCTCAGGTCCTTGTTTTCTAGAATGGTCAGGTGCTCGATGATGAATCCATTGGGGTTGTCATCCGAACGGGAAGTGTTCTGGAGCTGGCACTCGGTGACCAGCGAACGCTCCGTCACGTTGCTCTGCCGGATGATCATCTGCCGGGCATAGGTACGGGCCTTGTAGGGGTAGGCGGAAAAGTCGCAGAGGACGCTGTCCACCCGCACCGCCTGGTTGATGTTGCCGGATATAAGACGGTTGTAATACCCCTTTTCGGCAAAATCCACATAATAGTGGTAGGCACTCTTGTCGGCCAGCTGGAGCGCACGGTTGATGTTGTGCTCGATGGCGTCTTTCTGCGGTGACAGGCCGAAGAAGAGTTCATGGAACCTGCGCACATGCTCCCGGGCTTCGGCCGGACGGTTCTGCGCCAGATCCTGCGAGAGGGCCAGCATGAGCGACTTGCCGCCGTCCAGCACATAGATCTTCTCGCGCTGCTTCTCCGCAAAGCGGTAGGAGTGCCACAGGGCGAAGACGGTCACGAGCGTGCAACATGCTACAAAGGCTGCCAGCATCAGACGTATCCGTCTGAAACTGCTTTCGATATTGGTCAATGACTTGAATTCCATCTGTTCATGATTGTTTTTCGGTTATTTTCCACGCAGGCGTCCTCCGATGTTGCCCAATGCTGAGCCGGCTGCGCCCGCGGCAAATCCTCCGGCCTTGGTTGCGGTACGGTTGATGTTGCGGCTGTAGTTGCCCGCTCCACCGGCCTGTACAATCCAGCCGGCCACGGTCGGTACGGTAAAGTAGCCGATGATGCCGATGAGCATGAAGATCACATACACGGAATTGGAGTTGTCCAGCGAATAGTTGGGGTTGTTCTGGAGCTCCAGGATGTCGTTCTGAAGCATCAGCACCTGTATCTTGGCCAGCATACAGCTGAACAGGTCACTCACCGGGAGCCACAGATAGACGGATATGTAACGGGTGAACCACTGGCTGAGCGTGGACTGGAAGCCGTCCCACACGCTGAAGGCGAAAGCCACCGGACCGAGGATGGAGAGAACCACCAGAAAGAAGGTACGGATCGTGTCTATCAGCAGGGAAGCGGCTGCAAACAGCAGCTCAAGTAGGCTGCGGAAGCCGTCGCGGATGCTCTTTTCCAGACTGTACATGCCCACTTCCATGTACATGCCCATCCGGGTGGCCATGGCATCGGGAGACCAGCCGAGTTCGTCTATCTGACGGTCGAACTCCTCATCGCTCACCAGGTAGGCCGTTTCCGGATTCCGCAGCATGGCTTCCCGTTCCAGCCGGTCCTTCTGTTCCCGGTACTGCTGCATGTCCATCGTCTGCCCCTCCAGCATCCTGTGGGTTCCCTGCACGATCGGACTCAGTACCGTATTCATCGTTCCGAGCACCAGCGTCGGGAAGAGCATGATGCAGATGCCGATGGCAAACGGACGCAGCAGCGGATAGACATCCACGGGTTCGGCACGGGCGAGTGACTGCCAGACCCGCACGGCCACATAGAACAGGGCACCGAGTCCGGCCAGACCTTTACCTACCGCCATCATGTCCCCGCACAAGGGCATCATCTCCTGATACAGGCTTTCCAGTATGGTATGGAGATTGGAAAAATCAACGGATAACAAAACCATAGGCTACCAGTATTTGGAGGTTTCACTTCCGTAGAGTGCCAGTACGCGGTCCAGATCGTTCTTCTTCCGGGCACGGAGGATACTCACGGCAATGTTCCGGTTCGTATAATAGTTCACCAGGTTGCGGTAGCGGCGCATGCTGGCATGACAGCCGTCCACCACATCCATCCGGTCCTTGTCCGTCATCGAGAGGGTACTGACATTGATGACCTGTCTCAGGTCCTGCAGCACGCCGTTGCTCTCTTCCAGCAGCCGGGTGTACCCGAAGGCGATGGCGTCCAGTTCCTGCGGGGAAAAATTCTCGTCGCCCAGCATCTTCCGGAAGTTCGTCACATAGATTTCCGACACATCGCCGACCATCAGGATGATTTCACTGACCTTGCGGGCATCCTTCACCAGGTTGTTCACGGATTTCAGCGCATCGTAGTATTTCTTGTACTGCTGGTAGATCTTCACTGTTTCCGCAAAGTTCTGTGCGGTATTGGTGGCCGTTGCGGAAGTGTGCACGATGTTGTCCGACATGTTGATGATGCTCTGGGCCAGGTTGCCCGGATCAGTCACCACCCATTGCGCCCGGACTTCTCCGGCAAGCAGCAGGGCTCCCATGCCCAGCAGGAGAACCGCTCTTCTCATGGCTTCACCTCCTTCCTTACATAGTCCCCGTTCGGGGAGAAGGTCAGTATGTCGGCCGCCTCGTTGTAGGCGACATCGATGCGGTAGCCGGTGTTGATGAACAGGTTTCCGTCCTCTTCCACCAGCAGGTAGGTTTCCGGCTTCAGTCTTCTCGTCCTGCCGCTTCGGGAAAACACCGTCACCTTGTAGGCATCCCCTTCCTTATAGATAAGGACGTCCGGCTTGCCTTCCACACTGCTCCATGAACCGCAAAGGCGGTCGCAGTTCCTGTTTCCGCTGCAGCTCTGGAGCAGCAGCGTTGCCGCCCCGACCAGGCAGGCGGCCAGTCTGTACAACTGTCTGTTTTTCATGTCTTGTCTTTTCATGATGTTGTTCTTGTTTTGCCATCTGTTCAGAGTCCCTTCCCGCGTCCTTTCGGTTTGGCGACAACCGGTATATGGGCTTTCCGGCAAGGCTGCCGGTTGCGTAACGGACGTGAAGCCGGCTCCGTTTCCCGGGTTTGCCTTTTGCCGGTCATCCCCGCCATCCGTTCCTCCAGTTTCCTGCAGGCTGTCTGCGCCTGCTTTTGTCTGACGGTGTCGGAAGCACTCCGGTCTATAGCGTACCTGACCAGAAAAGAAGGTGTCACAAACGGGTTTTCCACATGTCCGGGATCGGCTTCCAGTGTCTTCAGTTTCAGCCATTCTTCATGCAGCCGGTCCAGATACGCAGCGGGCGGGCGGGTACAGAGGCGTTCGAAGACCTGCTCTACGGCCCGGGTCAGCCTGGCATCCACTTCAAGGATATCGGGCACGGAACCTTTCCGCCTCTGCTGCCTGTATTCCTCCGGATCCATGTCCTCCAGCTGCCGGTACAGTTCGTAGTCTTTGGAAAAGCCGTAGTGTTCACGGATATCCCGCGGAATATCCCAGCCGTTCATCAGGGACCAGTAGAAGCACTCCACAATTTCGCTGCGTTTCTGCGGGTCGGTTTCAAAAGGGTCATTCATGGTTGTCTTGGTTTAACAGGTTACTGTTTCTGGCGGCTTTCCTACGGTTGGCCAGCTGCCTGACAGCCAGCTGCAGATTGCCGTCCAGTTCTTCCGTCAGCTTCTGAAGTTCCAGCTTTTCCGATTCTTCCGTCGTATAGATGGCGTATTCCTCCTCGCTGACCTCGGTGGCATATACGGCCGAATGGGTACCTCCCAGTCCGATCCATACTTCACGGTAGATACGTCCGGGGTGGTTGGCCTGGTTGATGGACAGGATCTGCCCCCGTTCCTTGTCGGTCAGCCCCAGGAGTTTCTGGATATGGTCGAACTTGTTCATGTATTTCCGCTGGTCCAGCAGAATCTTGCAATCGCTGTTGTTGATGATGGCTTCCTTCACGACGGGCGAACTGATGATATCGTCCACTTCCTGCGTGACCACCACTGCCTCACCGAAATACTTTCTGACGGTCTTGAACAAATACTTGATATACCCACTCATATTGGCGGACATCAGCGCCTTCCAACACTCTTCAATCAATATCATCTTACGGATGCCTTTCAGACGGCGCATCTTGGCGATGAAGGTTTCCATGATGATGAGTGTGACCACAGGCAAAAGGACCTTGTGGCTGCTGATGTTGTCCAACTCGAATACGATGAAGCGCTTTTCGGTCAGGTCCAGTTCCTCTTCCGAATTCAGCAGGAAATCGTAGTCACCGCCCCGGTAGAAGGGTTCCAGTACGTTCAGGAAACCGTCTATGTCAAAATCCTTTTCACGCACTTTCTTTTCCTCAACCACCCGGCGGTAATCGTCCCGCACGAATTCGTAGAAGCCGTTGAAATCGGGTTTCAGCGTCCGGTCTTCGGCAATCCTGCGGATATAGGCATTGACCGCACCCGAGAGCGCCACCTCTTCCGAACGTTTCGGGGTTTCATCCTCACGCTTCCAGAGCGTAAGTATCAGGGTCTGGATGCTCTCACGCTTTTCTACGTCATACTGCCGGGTTTCCGAATAGAACGGATTGAAGGCGATGGGCTTGTCTTCCTCATAGGTCAGGTAGATGCCGTCCTCCCCACGGGTCCGGTTGTGGATCAGGTTACAGAGTCCCTGGTAGCTGTTTCCGGTATCCACCAGCAGGATATGGGATCCTTGTTCGTAATATTGCCGGACAAGGTGGTTCGTGAAGAAGGACTTGCCGCTTCCCGAAGGTCCGAGTATGAACTTGTTGCGGTTGGTGATGATTCCCTTCCGCATGGGCAGGTCGCTGATGTCCAGGTGGACCGGAACACCGCTCCGGCGGTCTGCCATGCGGATGCCGAACGGACTGGGAGAGCTGCGGTAATTCGTCTCTGAGGCAAACAGGCAGACGGCCTGCTCCAGGAAGGTATGGAAACTTTCCTCGGCCGGAAAGTCACCGGCATTTCCGGGAATGCCCGACCAGTAGAGTACGGGGGTGTCAACCGTGTTGTGACGGGGGACGCAGCCCATCAGGGCAAGCTGGCTTCCGGTATCGTTCTTGATGCGCCGGAGTTCCTCGCCGTCATCCGCCCAGGCCAGCACGTTGCAGTGGCAGCGTACGGGAAGCAGTCCTTGGGTATGGGCTTCGTCCAGAAACATTTCCGTCCATTCATGGTTGACGGCATTGCTCCGGCTGTACCTGGACAGGGACAGCATGTTGCGCGAGGTCTTTTCCATCTGCTGCAGGATTTCCTGGGCATCGTCAATGAACACATACTGGGAATAGATGTGGTTGCACGAAAGCAGCAGCCCGACAGGAGCGGCGAACGAAAGCATGCAGTCACTGCGGTCGGTGGACAGACGCTCATAACGTCTGTCCGTAGCCACGCTTGCGGGCAGGTCCTCCGTATCGGAAAGGACATGCAGGCAGAGGTGTTTGTCACCTACCCTCATCCGTTCGGGATCGAGGCAGATGTCCTGCAATACGGGAGGTCTGTCTTCCATTTCCAGGGCCAGGTACTTTTCGAACAGCCCGGGAGCGTCTTCCGTACCGACCAGTTCTTCCGTCCTCAACCGTTTCATCCGGACATGACCGGAATCGTTCATGATACGTTCGAACTGCTCCACGGCTTCGAGGAACTTCACCACGGCATCCCAGTCCGTGATTTCCTTGGGGAGAATGTATCCCCGGCACAGGGTGCTGAAGTCGCTCCGGCGGCGGGTCCGCTCACGCGTGGTCTTGGTCAGGTACAGGAAACAGCGGTGCCGCAGATAGGGGCGCTCGTTGAAATGGCCGGCATAGCTCCGGGACAGGAAGCTTTCCGCAACGTCTCCCTCCGCAGAGTAGCTTTCCCGCGTGAACCAGTCCTGCTTGTACACGACCGAAAAGGCGGGAAGCACCTTGATGGCCTTCACCCAGGTGCCGTGCATGGCCTCGTACTCGGCGGATGTCACGGTATAGAGTTCGGGCAGCTCCACTTCATAGGCCACCGTAATGTCGCCATCCTTGCTGACGATGCAGTTGTTCTCCACGGCCAGGATTGGAAAGCGGCTTTCCAACTCAGCGATTTTCAATACGCTTCTCATTTCTTCTTTTTCTTCTTGGGGGTTAATAGGCTTCTTATCCGGCGGCGGACAGTCAGGTAGCGGGGATGGCTTTTTTCGGCCAGCGCCTTCATCAGTCCGTGTTCCCCGTACCGGGCATTCAGGCGGAAGGTCATCCATACGGTCAGCGAACCGGAGAAGACCCCTAACGTGAGGCAGACCCACTGGCTGACACCGGCCATATAGAGGATGACCACCACCAGAAAGACCGATACAAGACCGCCGGCAAAAATGAACAGGTACTGTGACTTCAGTCCCTTGAACTCAATCGGGCGTCCGGCGCCCTTGTTGATGCGGTACTCCATGGATTAAAGGAAGAATGAGCGAAGAATGGTGGCTGCCACAATCAGGAAGATGCAGGCGAAGAACCAGCTCGCCGCCGTCTTGGACGTATCCGGATCACCGCTGCTGAACTTGCCGTAGGTCTTGATACCGCCCACCAGACCGAGAACGGCACCGATGGCATAACAGAGCTTGGTGGCGGGGTCGAAATACGAAGTCATGAGGCTGGTGGCCTCGTTGATGCCGGCCAGACCCTGGCCCTGTGCAAAAAGACCGGCTGTGAACAGCACGCTGAATACGGATAAGAGGATTCTTTTTCTCATGGTAGAATCGTTTTTGAGGTTTGACATAAATTTGATTTCGGTGACAAATATATCAGTAAAGGAAAGCGGTTGGACAGGTGTGTCATTAGATGGCACCGGATGGCATCAGATGGCGCATGGTCAGATATATTTCCGCCATCCGTCCGCAGGGTTTTCGTTTTCTTTCGGGGGAAGCGGCTTGGGATTTCCGTCTTCATCCAGATACCTGTCCAGAAGTTCGTCCACCATTTTTGCGTTTTCCGCATTGGATGTGAAAATGTCAATCAGGCTGCTCTGCTGGATGGAGAATACAATCCGGGCTGCCTGCAGGGCCTTTTCTTCACCGACCTCTCCCTTGCGGGCCAGGTATTCACCCAGCGTTTCCATATCCCTGCTCGAAAGGACCGGCGAAACGGATTCCACATCGGGGTTCCCGGCATCCAGCTCTTCCTGCTCTTGCTGCAGGAGTTTCATCTTTTCAAGGGCAAGATTGCATTCTACCTCTTCCTGTTCCACATTCTCCTCTTCCCCGATGAAGTTCTTTTCAAGGGGCTGGCTCATGAAAGGGGCAGCCGTCTTGCCGGCATTCTCGTCCAGGTAGACGTAACGGGTGCTTCCCATCACCTCATCCTCAGAAGCCACAGCCCCCGTTCCGGAGGCTTCCGGCTTTTCTTTTTTCACGGATGGCTTTCCATAAAGCAGGGTGCAGACGGTTTCGATACGTGGCCGCCAGCGATACACGCTGTACAGCAGATAAACGATGCATACAATCCGGACACACAGGTATATCAGTTCTTCCATATCAGAATGATTTTTGGGTATTGCGACGAAATAGCTCGTCAAGTTCTTCACTATAAGTATCCAGATGATGCGTCAGCACATTGTCCAGAAAAGCGGGTATAGTCATATCTGCATTAAAAATGGGAAGTGCACGGGCCAATCTTTGATAGATTTCGTAACTGATATAGGTCTGCCGCTTTTGGACAGTTTTTTTTCGTTCCAAAAACTGCGTCCGATACAGGTCCAGCCTTTCATCCATATTCGGGTCGGTGTGTACCGCTTTGCGTAACTTCTTCTGCTCACGTTTTTCCACCTCTTGCACTTCATTTTCTGCTTCTCTGGAAGGTAGATTTTCAATGCTGCCTGTCTCTGGTTTGGCACATGAGATGGACTCACTGGCCATCATGTCCTTCAGGGCATCTTCATTCACCTTGAATATTTCTCTTTTCTTTGCCATAGTTTTTATCCGGGAAAAATGATACGTTCCATTTCCTGCGCAAATGCTTCCAGTCTGCTGTCTTTTAGGAGAATTTCAGAAGGAGGAAGCAAGGTGCAGCGGAAATGCTGTCTGGACAAGGGAGTCATCTCCTTGTTAAATCGCTCAAGGTCAGGAAGCACGGTATCGAACACCTTCAATCCCATACGGGATATGATGGTATTGTACATCACAAAGAGTTCCTTGGACGTACGGCTGTCCATGCGGTTCCAGAACAGACGTATGTCTTTCAAGGGAGCATTCGGATGCTGGCCAATGAAATCCTGCACGGTCGAAACAAAGGAAAGACTGCTCTGCATGACCATCCGGTCTTTCACGATGGGGGTGAAAATAAAATCCATGTTCATGACGGACTCGAACACTCCACGGGAATTGACCGTACCGGGAAGGTCGAAGAATATCAGGTCATAATCACCTTCCAGCCTGCCGGGAATCTTTGCGGCCTCTTCCGGAGTAGAAGTGACTATCGGATAGGCCTTGCGAGTGCTGTTCTCAAACTGGCGGCAGAAAAGCCGCTGATGATACTCGCTCTTTTCCAGGTTCTTCAAATCCCTTCCCCGTAGTTTGTCCAGGCTAAACTGGGGATAGTCACAGTCAACAACTGCAACATTCAACCCTTTTACATAATTGAAATAACTGGCAAGTACTATCGTTACCGTGGACTTGCCCACACCGCCTTTCTGGTTACTGAAGGCGACAAGAATCGGACGTTTGTTCATTCCTTTTCGTTTTTGGGGTTAATATTCACTTTCTCTCTCTTTGTTACTCCACATGTACTACCCGGTAATCTCGTATAGTACCATGAAGCAAACACATTCAAAATCCTTCATGTATTGCATGGTTGCATCAATATATGATTGCAATACGATGTCATTGCATGGATGAATCGATATACGATTGCAATACGACGTCATTGCATGGATGAATCAATATATGATTGCAATACGACGTCATTGCATGGATGCATCGATATACGATTGCAATACGATGTCATTGCATGGATACATCGATATAAGGTTGCAATACGATGTCATTGCATGGATGCATGATTATGTTATTGCAATCTAAAATCTGCGTCAAAAATAAGGTCTTTCAAGCGGTTTGGATGCGATACTCCATCCTTGTGGCATCAGACAGCATCAGATGTCATCAAATGTCGCACAACAACATGTTTTACAGATGGATATGTCGGTGTAATTTTGCAAAGTCAGAACCGAGAAACGGCAGGAAAGATGCTCCAACGGACCACAGCACGCCGCAAGCGTCGCGCAGCAATCCGCCGGAGGTGGATTCTCTGTTCAAGCGAACAGAGCAAGTTGTGTCTTTGTCCGACAGAAAGTATTCTGCCCGACAAAGACCAACTTGCCCTCCCTCACGGTCGGGGGATTTTCCTCCAAAGTCGGAAAATCTGACAGAGAATGCAAAACAACCCAAATGAAGCAAAGCATGGAGAAAAAGCAAGGGACAAGAACAGGCCGGAAACCGAAGACGGATCCGGCGGATTACAAGTACAGCTTCCGTCTGAATGCGGAAGAGAATGGAAGGTTCGAGAGGCTGTTCCTGGAGTCGGGAGCCAGGGACCGCACGGTCTTCATCAAGAAGTCGCTCTTTTCAGGGCAACTCAAGGTGATCAAGGTAGACAAGGTATCCATGGACTATTACATCCGACTCGGGGAATTCCACCGCCAGTTTCAGGCTGTAGGAAACAACTACAACCAGGTTGTAAGGGCCGTACAGAAGAACTTCGGAGAGCAAAGGGCACGGTCCCTGCTCTACAGGCTCGAAAAGGCAACGCTGGAACTCATCCTGCTCAGCAAGCAGATCATGTCATTGACCCGGGAATACGAAGAGAAATGGTTGCCAAGATAAGTCATGGGGCCAGCCTTTACGGGGCACTGGCCTACAATCACGAAAAGGTTCTCAAAGGTTCGGCGGAAATCCTGTCGGGACACCGGATGATTTCCGACCGGCCAGGCCTGCCGAGCGAAGACCTTCGGCTGGTGCTCCTTTCATTCGAGAACCATCTGATAGCAAACCGCCGAACCGAAAAGCCCGTCCTGCACGTTTCGCTCAGTCCGGCACCGGAAGACAGGCTGGACAATGCCCGGTTGATGGAACTGGCCGAAAAATACATGGACAAGATGGGGTACGGACAGCAGCCGTTTATCGTGTACAGGCACAACGATACCTGCAACACACACGTGCATATCGTCAGTGTCTGCATTGATGATGACGGCAGGAAAATCAAGGATTCCTATGAGCACCGACGCTCGATGGCTGCCTGCCGGGAACTGGAACAGGAATTCGGGTTGCGTAACGGGGCGGATACGGAAAGACAGAATCCGAAAGCGGAACTGAAAAAGGTGGATGTCTCCAAGGGGGATGTACGTCACCAGATTGGCAACACCTTAAAGGCGGTTCTGGAAAGTTACCGTTTCCAGACTTTCGGTGAATATGCAGCCTTGCTTTCCACACTGAATATAGAAGCGAGGCAGGTGCGCGGCGAATATAAAGGGACAGCGTACACGGGAATCATCTATTCGGCAACCGATGACAGGGGAAAGGTGGTCAGCCCACCTGTAAAAAGTGCCCGGTTCGGCAAACGGTTCGGAGATGCCGGCTTGTCCGAACGGATGATGCGGCATATCCGGGATTTCAAGGAAGGCAAATGGAGACCGGCCATAGCCGGCAAAGTCGCCCGTGCGATGCGGGATGCCAGGTCTGAACAGGAGTTCAAGAAATTGTTGAAGCAGGAACAATTGGATGTGGTATTCCGGAAAAACGACTCAGGACGCATCTATGGCGTTACTTTCATGGACCATGACAGGCGCGAAGTGTTCAACGGTTCACGGATGGGAAAAGAATTTTCTGCCAATGTATTCAACGACCTGGCCAAATGGTGGGACGGTATTCCCCGGCAAGAAAAAGAGTCATTCAGCGGACCGGAGCTTTGGAAACAATACGGTCACTCTGTGGAGGATGGCAGTGCGCTTGAACAGGCGGCAGGCATCTTCTCTATGGATACCAATCCGGCCGTCGATTACGAGGAAGAAGCGTTCCGCCGTCGCATGAAACGCAAAAAGAAACCGCAGAAACGCAAGTCGCGCGGCATCTGACACAATCATTATCAACCCGGGGGACCCTGTTCCCCTCAAATGCTACTTTACTATGCAACAGGAAGACGATTTGAGAGCCCTGGCCAAAATCATGGAATTCGGCAGGGCTGTCAGTATTTTCATTTTGGTAGTCCACGTCTATGTGTACTGCTACCCGAGCATGACTGCCTGGCATCTGAACCTGGATGTCATCGACCGGATACTCATGAACTTTGACCGGACAACCGGCATATTCGGCTGCATCCTTTGGACCAAGCTCCTGTCCGTGCTTCTGCTGGCCATTTCCTGCGTGGGCACCATCGGTGTGAAAGGGGAAACGATTACCTGGCAACGTATCTGGATGGTCATGGCAACGGGGGCAGTTCTCTTCTTCATGAACTGGTGGCTGCTGGATTTGCCTTTTCCGCACGAGGCGGTCACCTCTCTATATGTGGTGACGCTGGCAGCAGGCTATCTTTGCCTGCTCATGGCCGGTCTGTGGATCAGCCGCCTTTACCGGCATAACCTGATGGAGGATGTGTTCAACATGGAAAATGAATCCTTCATGCAGGAGACAAGGCTGATGGAGAATGAGTATTCCGTCAACCTGCCTACCCGGTTCCAGTATGGCGGCAAGTTCAATGACGGATGGATCAATGTGGTGAACCCGTTCCGTGCCACCATCGTATTGGGAACGCCGGGGTCCGGCAAATCCTACGCAGTGGTGAACAACTACATCAAACAGATGATTTCCAAAGGTTATAGCACCTATATCTATGATTACAAATTCGATGACCTCTCCACCATTGCCTACAACACCTTGTTGCACAACATGGACAAATACAAGGTGAAGCCCCATTTCTATGTCATCAATTTTGATGATCCGCACCGTTCACACCGCTGCAATCCCATCAATCCGGAGTTCATGACAGACATATCCGATGCCTACGAAGCAAGCTATACCATTATGTTAAATTTGAACAAAACCTGGATTGAAAAACAGGGAGACTTCTTTGTGGAATCACCGATTATCCTGTTGGCAGCCATCATTTGGTATCTCAAAATTTACAAGAACGGTATCTACTGCAGCTTCCCTCATGCCGTGGAACTGCTGAACAAACCTTATTCAGATTTGTTTACCATATTGACCTCCTATCCGGAGCTGGAGAACTATCTTTCTCCTTTCATGGATGCCTGGAAATCAGGAGCTCAAGATCAGTTGCAGGGCCAGATAGCTTCTGCGAAAATCCCGCTCACCCGAATGATTTCCCCGCAGCTTTATTGGGTGATGACCGGTAATGATTTTTCATTGGATATCAACAATCCGGCAGAACCTAAAATTTTGTGTGTGGGCAATAATCCGGACCGTCAGAACATCTATTCCGCCGCATTGGGTCTCTACAATTCGCGCATCGTGAAACTCATCAACAAGAAGGGACAGCTTAAAAGTACAGTCATCATCGACGAGTTACCCACCATTTATTTCCGTGGACTGGACAACCTGATTGCAACGGCACGATCCAACAAAGTAGCAGTTTGTCTGGGTTTCCAGGACTTCTCCCAATTGAACCGTGACTATGGTGAAAAGGAGAGTAAGGTAATCCAAAATACAGTCGGCAACATTTTCAGCGGACAGGTGGTCGGTGAAACGGCCAAGACGCTTTCGGAACGTTTCGGAAAGATCCTTCAGAAACGGCAATCCGTTTCCGTCAACCGTCAGGATGTTTCCACCTCCATCAATACCCAGCTGGATTCCCTAATTCCGGCTTCCAAGATTTCCAACCTGTCACAAGGTTCCTTTGTAGGTGCCGTATCGGACAACTTCGGTGAGAAAATTGACCAGAAGATTTTCCATGCGGAAATTATTGTGGACCATGCCAGAGTGAGTGCCGAAGAAAAGGCATACAAGAGAATACCGGTTATCAACTCCTTCAAGGATAAAGAGGGGAATGACATCATGCTTGAACAGATTCAGCGCAATTACGACCAGATCAAGGCGGATGCCCAAGCCATCATCAACGACGAGATGGAACGGATCATGAATGACCCCGAACTGTGCGAACGGTTGGGGATTGAAAAAACAGAATCTGAAAATAAAGAGGATAGCAAATAAATCATGGCTGGATTTGATTTTCAAGAAACATTCCGTATCTTTGAACCTGAAATAGAACATAACGGCAGAATTTATCGCAGATTAAAAAAATACCAAGAACGTATATGCACTCCCTACGGTTTTACCATTGAAATATTGGTGCGAAACATACTCCATACGATACTGTTTGGCTCTATCCATTTCCTCGTTGGTTTGCTATATGGGCATGTTAACGATGTTTGAAGCGCAATTCTTATTAATAAGACGGAAATACTGATTTTATCAAAAGCATCATAATACGATATGAAATTACAGAGACAAGCAATTCGTATGGCTATACTGGAGAATTACATATGATTCATCTCCTTTTTCTAAAAAAAAGTTCCTATTTATAAAGCAGTTACTTAATATTCGAGAAATGATTTCTATTCATCATTTCTGTAAAATAGTGACAGTGGGCAACAGTCCGAATAGTAGGTACATTTAACTTCGCATTCCAATTTCCATTCAACACATCTTTCTTGTACCTATCCAAATTTTGGAGAAGCATTTCTTGCCATATCTGTTGGATTTCCTTTCTGTTGTCTTTATCCATGAGATATAGTTCCAACGTCTGTATACTTACGTCTCCCCGATAAAATCTGCTGCTGAATCTCTTTATATACGATGCAGACAAAGAAACAAATGTCTGCGAATCCAAATAGCAGTATGCAGAAGACTTATATGCTGAGATAGCTTCGTCCAGCAGTTGTGTGAGACTCTTGACATCCTTATTGAGCCTGTCAACAAAGGTCTGTGCCAGATAGGTGGTAGAGTTGGAAAAAAACTTTATGATTTTGTTCAGAATAAAGAAGTAATTGTCCCCTTTTTCCTGCAATTTATTGAGCATTTTCCTATGGGTAAAGGACAATGCCACACAAGCAAGTATATTCTCAAAGAAACAGACGGAAAGTGATGCCCGGAGAATCTCCTCAAGGTTCCGTTCCGCATTGATCCATTCGTTTATCTGGTCATCATAAAGATGTGAATGCAAAGGATGGTTGATTATTGCACTGATTGGCAGTTCCCTATTAAGAGTTAAACTGCTTAGGACCTCAGACGTTGCCGTGACAGCCATCAGCCCCGCCAGTTCATTGACGGGATGCCCAGCTGAGTCCTTAGCCATCATGGTATGGGACGGGTCGCTGCTCCTCATGTAGCGGGCAAATGGTGAATAATAATATTTAGCATCCGGTTTAGGAGCGGGAATCAATCCGTAGAGGGCATTAGTCACCTCATTGGAGCTTTTTCCTTTGAAATCTATCGTCGCTGCCTTTTTCAGCAGTTCCGTGCTCTCTTTTAGCGAAAGCGTTATTTGGGAAATATATGTAAAGAGAATTTCCGTAATCAACTTCATCAGAAAATAGACCAACAATGAAAAGATGGCATGTTGCAGATAATCCAAGTTGTTTCTCCAATCTTCTATAAAAGGTATGAATTTCTTAATATAGTCTTTAACTTCCTCCGTTTTTTGACTTATCTTGTCTATGGAAACTCCTAATATTTCCTTGTATTTCAGCTCTCTCATATCCAGATAGCGGTTATAGAGATACATGGCAAAGGAGCTTATGCCATTGGTCTTTCCCGCTACCTCACCAAAAGTTTCGAGTATGCCCATGATGGTAATATCCATTCTGGATAGTTCTCCGGACTGTAACCTTGCGCTTTCCGTCCGGGTATTGCAGAAATAAAATTTGTTCAACATTTCATGGAACATGTGCATGAAGGAAACCAACATGTCCTGCCCGTCGAAGGTTCCGGAAGTCACAGGTGAAAAAAATGCCTTGGTAAAGCCTTGGAGACTGGTATTGCAGGCACGCTCAATGACTTCCGGAGAATACGGGGCATGCTTCAGAGGCTTCGAGCCAAAGGGGCTGTCACGGTCCAGTATCCGCCTGATATCCTGCTCCCTGAGCACCGGTGTGAAAGGACACCGGGACGGGTCGGACAAACGCACGGACGTATAGTCCCATATCCCGTCAGATTCTGTCCAAGTAATAATTTTGTCACTGATATGCTGCGCCATACAGATTTCAGTGTAATTGCTGTGGGCAAAAAAGTCTTGCAGGGTATGCAATACACCGCCCAACCGCACCATGAGTTTCTTGTTGGAAACTTCGTCAGACTGCCCGCTTCTGTACCACTTATCTCGAATCTCATTCAATTCTTTATCCAAATGCTGGTATACTGTACGGTGTACTCCAAATACATTGTCACCCGTATTGTTCGAAGCGCATCGCAGGTAATTTCTGGTTCCGTATGTAGTGTCGGTTATGTTCGCTTCGGGAGCAATAGCATGGTTAAAGTTTGCACACCCGTCGATTGCCGTGTAAGCCTTGTTGTCCTCCAATCCTTTGGGGTTATCGCAATGCTCATAGCAGACACTCACTCCCAGTTCTTCTTTAAAACCGGGAATCAGCCCATTGTCACCCTCTACGATGTCACGCCAGTTCGTGTAATCTTTACGATACATGATGCCCTCGGTATCTTTAGGGACAAAATGGTGCAAGGTGAGAATTCGCACCACGTCCACCAGGTTCTTTTTCACAAGGTCATGCGAAAAGACCGAATGTAGAATCTTCTGACCTTGATTCTTAAACAATGAGCTGGGACAGCTTGCCAATGCGGAGGACATCTCACGACTAACTTCATCTGCCAGTTTAAAAATGGTAGGCGTAATGATTTGAGAATAATCACGCAGCCAGTTGCCGCGCTCCAAATAAGATTGGTATTCAACGAAAGGAGAGTTTCCTATTTTACGCAATGCTTCTCTCTGTATATTAATATGCCCGAATCTGTGCTGTGCCGACAAGTCCTCAACTAAAAATCCTTCAAGATTACCAATATGGTCATCGGTTCCAGTTTGTCTGTTCGCCGTATATTTTTGCAGTGCATCGTAGAGTTCATCATAATTCCACTCCAGCCGGAAGCTTCCTTCCAGTGTGGATGCTGTGGCGAAGAACACGGTAGGCTCTTCGTCCCAATGGATTTTAAAGACATCATAACGGCTGCGGTAGGCATACCGGGCACCTTCATCCCCCTCGGCATCATGGGATACGTTTTTATCATAAACGGAACGTAATAAATAGTCCACATGGTGACCGAACTCTTCTACCAGTGCGGCAAGAAGCTGGTGGCGGACATCATTATATTCGATAGCTTCTCTTATGAAATTTTCTGCTACATAGATGCAGTGGGAGTCATTGTCATAGGCAGCACTGAGTGTTCCACAAATCCGGTTTCGGCACACTATAATTGGAGGGTTGTTAATAGTGCCTTCGTTAGCCTCGGTATAAAGGCGGTCAAGCGCCTTTGCCGATACATCATCTCCAAACACCATCGCCATGTGTATTTGAAACAGCAGCTTGCCTTCGTTTTTTGCCTGCCACTGTATCTGTTTCCATGCAAAATCGCTCTCTAATTTTACCTCTTCACTTTCTTTGGGTTTTTCTTTGGGAGACTGTCCTTCTGTATCCACTTTGGGCGAAGATATAAATCCGGTATATGACTCAGGAATCCCTATTTTTACTGACGTATTGGGTTGCAGCACCCCACCCATTGCTGTCTTTCCGGTACTAAAGGCAATGGGCTGGCCATTGAGCAGAATGGTCGGAATCCCCTCTATGAGGACATCGCTTCCGTAAGGATGCGATGCCACAGCCCCCACAGTGGCAATCGGTTTGCCGTTGATAGTGGCAGTGGGCGCACAACACTGCTTTACCTTGCCCACTCCGGTACTACTATTTAATGTTACCATGTATTTTGCCATTAATGAACAAGTATTAAAGATAGTACTTATTAAGTATACACATAAAACTTTCCGTTTTTGTATAATCCGTAGACATCAAAATAGTATAGTAAAACATATAACGATCCTCTTTCTTGAAATTTTTAAGTTTTGTATAATCATAAGAATGCAAAACCCTATGTTCTACTATCCGATCTCCTCTATGCCGTTGAAAAAAAATGAGTTCATTTTCTTCCATAAAATCCTTCTTTACATTTGTCATCCTTCCCAATGGCATGCCACCAACCAGAATATTGCCTTTAAAATAAGTCTTGGGATTGTCTTCTTTCATACTTTTTACTAAATCTCGCAAGTTATCACTATTTGCAAGTTTCAGTGCTTTGCCAATTGTCAAATTCCAGCGAATATCCACCATCATCACTGTTTGAATACTATCTCTCAATTGGGTACTGACCATTACTCCCCAATCATCCCAGAAGTAAGTTATATACTCATGAAAGAAAGCCTTTCCTTTATACGTACGTGTATAAGGTTCACCGAAGATTTCCGTCACCTCTTCAATACTCATTCCCGGCCAGAACTCTTTGCCGTTATAAGTTATTTTATCACCGTCGAAAATAAACAGATGCTCGGTGTTTACACCCATTTCTTCCAACTCCGAGCGGCTGTAGCGTGTGCCATACAGACCTTCCGTCCTTTCTCTACAGGCTGTTAGCGTGAAGAACAATACTATAAGATAGACTGAGAGGTTGATTCGTATTTTCATGATAACAATTATTTTTAATTAAGAGAACTTATTGGTATAACTATGCAATTTCAGTTTATTTCCCTTAAACATCGCTTCTTCTTTTCATGATAGCATAAAATGAAACCATTTCCTAATTTCAAGGTCATGCAAAAGATTCACTTACATATCCTCAGAAGCTGTTTAAAATATTATCAAAAAACGTCCTTACAATGGATAACACCTTGTTATCAACAGGTTAATTAATCGTTTATTCACAACTTTATGAGTACCAATCAATTCAAGATATGAAACAATGCTCAATCAACCTTAATGATAAACGATGGCAAGTTATAGAAAAAAATATAAATTCGCAAAAAAGGAAGCATAATAAATCTCCCAAAGACATTATTAATGCGATTCAAGTATTCTCAAATCAAGCTTGTTACTTGTTACGTCCATGTCATCGTCAATCAGGAAATGGAACGAATCATGAATGACCCCGAACTGTGCGAACGGTTGGGGATTGAAAAAACAGAATCTGAAAATAAAGAGGATAGCAAATAAATCATGGCTGGATTTGATTTTCAAGAAACATTCCGTATCTTTGAACCTGAAATAGAACATAACGGCGGATTACGGGATGTTTTCCGTTGCTTATATACATAAGTCGCAAGATGTCACAGGTAGAAATCTGGTAAATTTCAAAAAAAACGATGACTATTGCGTGAGGCTTATGCTATATCTTATAGCATGAGCCCATGCAAGTTATCGTTTGGGCTATTACCAGAGCCTCTACCTGAAACTGCATGGGCTTCATGCTTTTTTCAGATAAGGGTATGGCAAGAATACGAATCGTTATGGCAATTACATTGGATGGATTTCTTCCAAAGCAAGAGGAAAAATTCATGCAATGGCTTATGGAAGAACCTCGAAAAGGTTTTCCGTATTGGAAAGAAAAAGCTTCATTTCAAATCAATGAATTATATGGCATAATAGACCTGTCTGACATGATACGTAGATTTAGCGCGGATTGTATATGCCAGACTATCATACATGATAAAAATAGTGCAGATTATGCCGATGGTCTTTTCCAATATAATCTTGTTGACGAAATGGTTCTTTATACGTTACCGATATCCTACGGGAAAGGATTTTCATTGATGGATAGTATCGGTAAACATCATTGGCAACTCCGCTCTTTCAAACTGTACCCCAATGGCATTTCCCGTTTGGTGTACGAAAAAAGACGTATGTAATAATCCGTGTCACAATTTGTTACTTTATCTTTTTATAGATTGATGTACGACTTATTCCTAAAATTTGTGAGGCATGGGAAATGTTTCCATTACATTCTTCTATCACATTGATTATTCGTTTTTTTTCTAATTCTTTCTTCGCAGCCTTGTCCGGCTCCGGGCTTTTAATTTCTCCTGTACTTTGTCCGATGCCAAAACAATCCAATACGGGAGATTCAGAAATAGCCACAGAACGTCTCACCATATTTTGCAGTTCACGTACATTGCCAGGCCAGGCATAAGTCAACATTTTACACTTAGCTTCTTCTGTAAAACCGACAGTATCCTTCTTGAATTCTTTAGAATAGCGTTCGCGGAAAAATTCAGCAAAAGGGAGAATATCTTCAGTGCATTCAGCCAGGGAAGGAACTGTAATTTCAAACTCGTTTAGACGATGGTAAAGGTCTTCTCTGAAACGGCCTTCCTGGATTGCCTGCTGAATGTTTTCATTGGTAGCTGCAACTATACGTACATCTGCAATACGTTCCCGATTGCTTCCCACCGGCATATAGGTATTCTCTTGCAACACCCGCAGCAGCATCGCTTGTACTTCATAAGACATGGTACCTATCTCATCCAAGAACAAGGTACCCCCCTTGGCCTTATCAAAATAGCCTGCTTTGTTGTTATCTGCCCCCGTAAAGGAACCTTTTTCATGACCAAAAAATAGGGAAGGAGCCAAATCTTTGGGGAGAAGTGCACAGTTCACTGCCAGAAAAAGCATATTGGAACGATCACTTCCTTGATGGATACTTTGGGCTATAGACTCTTTTCCTGTTCCGCTGGCTCCGTAAATAAGCACTGACATATCAGTAGGAGCAACCATTTCTGCATACTTCAGGATCTCTCTCATTCTGGCGCTTTTACGCTGAAGCAGCATCGGCTCCTGTTTTCTTACTGTAACCAAAGGAGCAAATACATCCTTGGTCAGTTCCAGCAAGTGTTCTTTGCGTACGGGTTTAGGCAGATAATCTACAGCTCCCAATTTAATGGTACGGACAACATCAGGTACAGACACATACTCAGTGGTAATAATAAAAGGAGTATTATTCTTTTCCTTACGCAGCCACTCCAGCAATGAGATTCCGTCTCCGTCCGGCAAACGCACATCCGAAAGAATCAAGTCAAAATGTACCTTGCGGATTAACGAACGGGCTTTCGTTGCATCTACGGCCGTTATAGCGTCATACCCGGCCTGTACAAACCAGTCTTTCTGCATCTGTGACAGGTTTATATTGTCTTCAACAATCAATACTTTCCTTTTCATTTTTCAATCGTGTTAGTTCTTTTTCTGCTTTCGTCATCAATGTTGAAACATGACTCAGAATCTGCCGTGTGTGGTTCTTCAGCACCACATCACTCACTTGGTCATCCTTTAAAATATCACGGTATTCAAATAGAATATCCTCCATATGCAGAAGTTCCCAGACAGGTTGCATCCGATGGACTATTTCACGCATCTGTCTTCTGTTGCTTGCCGATAAAGCAGCCAGCAATTCATCCTGGTCTTTTCTGGACTGCTCTATCAAGGTAAACAGCAGTTTTTCCTTATCCTGAACCTCTGACAGCAAGGCATCCAAATCACTTGGCGGAGACGCTGCTACATGACATTGATTGATAGATGAAAGCAGATTGAGCAGTTCATTATAAGAAAACGGTTTATAGATACAATCCGTAAATCCGGCTTCCTGTAAGGACTCCTTGGTCTGCTCACCACGTGCGGTCATGGCTATGACCGGTATCGTGCGAGAATTACCTATATTTGAATGTCGTAGCAAAATCAGGAGATTAAAACCGTTGGTACCTGGCATCTGAATATCAGTAAGCAACAAATCATAGTCCTTTTCTCTCATCTCCTTTACCAGTTCTTTGGCCGAAGCACAGGTCGTACAATTAATGCCGTTACGTTCAAGCAAATCCTTGATGACTGCACGCAACATACTGTCATCATCAATGACAAGTATATTATGAGGCAAATGTCCGGTATGGGTCAATACGGGCTTTTCACATTCCAGCGGTTCATCCGTTTCTTCAAGAGGAAGAGTTACCTTGAAGGTACTTCCCTGATGAATCTTGCTTTTTACGTCAATTTCTCCGTTGAAGAGATGGACAAGTCCCTGTATAATGGACAAACCTAAACCAAAGCCATCGGTATTGTTTGCTGTCATCTGCCGTTCAAATGGGCGGAAAATACGTGCAAGTGTTTCCTCCGTCATGCCAATGCCGGAGTCAGTCACTTCCAAATACAATTTCCCTTGAGAATAACCGGCATGAAAGGAGATTTCTCCGCATTCCGTAAACTTGATAGCATTGCTGAGCAGGTTGCCGACAATCTGTTCTATACGGTCCACATCTCCACGTAATCTGATATCCGTATTGTCAAACGAGGTGTTGAACAGCAATCCCTTGTCGTTGACCAGACCGGAAAAACGGGAAGCAATCCGATCAAGCATTTCATGCAGACTGAACGGAACATAGTTGCATTCTTCTTTGGATTGATTCAACCGGTATACATCCAATAAATTATTCAGCAGATGTACTACATGCAGACACACTGATTCAATGTTGGACAGATAGGTATCACGCCGTTGGTTATCCACTTCCCTCCTTGCCAATTCAACTGTTGCACTAATCACGTTCAAAGGGGAGCGGATATCATGCGATATGGTTAAAATGATTTTGTTGCGCATTTGCAGCAATGCAGCATTCTGCTCTATGGTTTCCTCCAACATTTTGCTGGTCTTCTGCTTCTCACGCAGGTCCTTCTGGATAATCAGATAAGAAACAATCAGCAGTATAACAGCTGATATAACCAGCCACGTGATGATGCTTTTTGAACGGTCATAAGAGGCATTCAATTGTTTTTCCTTATCTTCAAGTATTTGCTCGGCCTGATCATTCATGGTTGTCATCAGCGAGCGCAGTTTTCCATTGATAACCTTGTTGTGCCTGCGTAAACTATCAGTACAGACATCTATGTTGTCATTGAGTTCGTTCTGCATGGAAAGCAATTCTTTATTCAATGCATGCAATGCAGCCGAAGTGCTGGGTGTAACTTCTACTGTCTCTTTGCCTCCGAAGAAGCCCGCCAATCCTTTTTTCTTGCGAGTTATCGTTTGCGGAAAGACATTATAAGGTATTTTGCTGAATTGTAAAACGCCATGACCATCTCGGCTTTGAATCAGATACATGATTTGAGCCAGGTGTTCTTCCTTGATTTTCAAGAGAGAACGCAGTGAATCTACTTGGCTTCGCGCAACATGGATTTCATTCTCTTTTCGTATATCCAGCAATGTGGAATCCACGTACTGCCGAAGTGAACGATAGTCGGCAAAATCCTTTCTCTCCCAAGAAATGGCAGTTTCACCCAACATGGCAAGAAGTGTGATATGACGATGGGCCGTATTGACCTTGCGCTGTACCTGCTGAATGTGTCTGGCTTCTTTTTCAATATCCGATATACGCATACGTTCATGTTGTAGAATTCCGAATATGCATGCTATTATAGCAAACAGGATAAGGTGTCCTACAAGAATTTTATGTTGTATACTGACTTCGGGTACTTTAAGACTCATAATTTCGTCTGTTAGTTAACCGTCGACACTTCCATGCCTTCCAGTTCGCTATGATAGTTTTGTATATTTAGAATCTGCACATCGGAAGTAAGCCACGTAAGACGTTTTCTCAATTCATTCCGCCGGGTGCTCATGTTGACATTCGCCCGTTTCAGCAGGTTTGCTGTAGAGATATCCATCTCTACCCATGCAATAACTTTCAGTGCTTTATCCTTGTTCAAATGATCAATACACTTTTTCCAATTGTCAGGCAAATGGGTAGAATGCCTTGCACCGCCTATCAGAACAGCCAAAGAGTCCCTGACTTTTTGGGCTATTTCAACCGTTATGTCATCGTTCGTGCCAGCCAGTCTTTGTACATTTGTACGGTTGCCGTAGCCTCTGAAACTTTTTACTTCTACGAAGAGCAAAATGTCTTTACTTTGGTTAAAACCGATAAAGTCAATACATTTTGTTTCGGGCACCTGTCTACAGATCTTTTCCCGATAATCAGGCTCCAGGTCCAACTGATACACTTCCCATTGCTCGGTAAAGCGGAATAGGAGGCCGCTTTCTTTATACTCTTTCATGGTATCTGTTCATGTATTCGTTTTCCAAATCAAAAAATGCAGAATATTCCTCCAGAATAGGATTATGGCTGATATCTATCAGTTTATCTGCCACTTCTGAGGTAACCTTATGTTCGGTCTTGCAGAGACTAAAAAAACGCATTTCCGGACTCTCTTCAGGTGCATATTCAGCCATCATGGACAACTTATGCGACAGCAGATAATCATGTGTAGACACAAATATCTGCACCTCATATTTCCCGGCCAGTTCGATAAGAAGGTCGGCTATGATAGATATCAATGTCGGATTCATATTCGATTCCGGTTCATCCCAAAACAAGATGCTCCCCGGTTTCAGTTCACCGTTGATGCTAAGATACAGTAAGGTAGCCATCTTCCGAAGTCCTTCTGCCACCAGATGTGCTTCATATTCCTTTCCGTCATCAATGATATAAAATCGATTACCTTTTCTCAAAACGCTTATATTCCACTTTTTCAGAACAGGAGCAAGCATATTCTGAACTTTCTTCAACGCTTCATTTTTCAATGGCGCTGCATCCATGGCTTTTGCCAAATCAAGGTATGTTTCATCAAAGGAAATCTCTCTTTTTTCATACAAGCTAATAAATCCTTCAAACAGTGAAAACATTTCTCGCGGAGGAATATAGATAAAATGTGGCTGGTCAATATAGGTGTTGTTGTCTGATTTTGCCAACAAAGCCTTCTCTCCAAAAGTGTATGCCAGTTCACCGGCATCCAATGCTATTTTCACAGATGCTTGTCCGGAACCGTATTTATACACGAGATGTCCCAAGATATCCGGTTTGAAATATCCAATCAGTTTTTCTGTAAACAGATCTGCAAATTTATCTTTTGTTTTAGAGGTTGATTGCTCAAAAAGTGCATTGGCTTTCATTGAAGCTGCCATGCATTTCATTATATGTGTTTTACCCGTACCGTTTCGGCCTATGAACAGGTTAATGCCTTTACAGAAGGATAAACAGCATTCTTCAAAGCATGTAAAATTATTTAAATATATATGTTTAATCATGATTATTTGTTTATTACGCTTTTGAAAAAAGAACTTGCAAAGATAAAAAAAACTCAAACTGCCCCAAGCCTTTTTACATTTTATATCTGTTTCTGTCACAAACGTGAGTTAATACCCAAGAAAGATCTTTTTTCCGAACAGTTTTGGTTGGTAAGACGTATCCTCTGAGGTATACCCTTGAGTATTATTTCCACTTTCATGTCAGCAGGGAACAGCATATCAATTAACTGATTTACGATTATCCTGCTTGTTCCACCTTCTAGAAATTCCGCTATTCGTTTCTGTGGAATATCTTCAACATACAGTTTTGTATCATATAGACCGTCCCTATAGCTGTTGCCCAAGACGAGATTTTCTCCAATACGCATTGCCCCGAGCTTATAGATGTGTCTACTGTTATGGATGTTGGTTATAGCCTCTATCCGTATAGGCAATCCAAGAATCAATGTCATAGCCTTGCTGATATTTTTTTCATGCCCTCTTATACGATGAAGTATCGGTAACATTTTCATGAATATCGTTGTCTGTTGAAGCGACAATAGCCGCACCAGTGGCCAATAATTCACAAACAAGCTTGCAAAATCAGAATAGACATTTTTGTTGTCTACACGTCTTTCCAGCAGCTGCATTTCCACTTTTGCCTGGTCTATCTCATTTTCGTACAGGGAAAAGAACTTTCGTATCTTCTTCTCCTGAATCCGGTTTTCTCGCACACGCTGTACCATGGCTTCTATATCTTCTACAGGGAGCTGCCGTCCATCAAAAAACACTCCTTCTGGCAATATGTCGAACAGACCTTTACGGTTGACAAATATTTTCAGATAGTCCGATGTATCCTTCTCCGGCTTATAATGTAATTCTGCACTGTCGATGTCTTTCCCTACACCGGCTCGCTGTTCGCCTTTACGTACAATTTGTATATCTCCGTAACTTACTCCTTGCTCAATGAGTGCTGCTAAAATAACTTCCGCAAGAAAGTCTGTATCCAGTGTATTGGCATTTTGCAGATGATTCTGGACTATTTGCATGTTAATATCATTCATGATCAGCCTGCTTTTTCTATAAAAATACGATAATTGAATCTGTCAAGCGAACGACTGCTCAAGCGGTTCTCCAAATCTTCTACCATAAAATCCAAGTCTCTCTCTTCATCTTTCTTGAGTGTCAGGTAAATGTCAATGGAGCGTACCAGACCTTCATGGGGCCGTGAGCTTACCATAGTTCCGTGTTCTATGCGAATATTCTGTAAATGTTTTCCAAGTTCTTTCCGACAGAAGTTCAAGATGTCAGTTTTCGTCACAATCCTGTCGCGAGTGGTCAGCGCATACTTGTACATGTCGAAACGATTGGCCGATATGGGTATGCTTTTCCCACCCCGTGTCGTGGTAAGCATAAATATGCTATCTCTCTTCAGACTGGAATCTTCCAACTGCATCAGCGAAGTGCCTACAGGTAAATCATTGGCTGCCTCACAGTTGCTCGTATAATAGTCCACATACAGCATTTCAGCTTTTTCCGACAAATCGACCAGTAAGTAGGAAAGTGAACCGGTAGCGGACTGTATGTCTTTTATCATTCGTTCCATATGGTTTAGCAGACTGTCCATCTCCTGTATTTCGCTTGAAAACGTATCCCTTTCAAGCGAAGCTATGAATGCTCCTCTGTCTTGCAGCAGATCAAGTACTCTATACAAGTATTCTTTTACTTCACGCGAATTCATCCGTTCACATCCTCCTCGACGGATTACATAAGTATTGCTTCGTTCCCCTTTTCCTCCATAAGGTATTTCAGTGTATTTCCTATCCATGATGTCTGATACCGAGGCTACCGAATAAAAGTGTTCTTCTTCTCCAGTGGGTAGGGGAATCACGGCTGTCAGGTCATTAACCTTCGAGATGAAGTGCTTTAAACGCTTATTTTGAACAATTATGGCGTTCATGCATACTTTTAGCTCATCCAGACAGTCCGGGGTGAAGTTGGAAGGAAACTTTACCCTGAACCAAAACAATGGTTCGCTGTCTTCGAACAGACTTGCGGGGTAATGTTCCTTTATTTCTTCCGGCAATACGGATTTTAATTTTACATCCATTTGCAACGGACTTGCAATCCTTACAAACTGATTGCTGTATGAAGTCAGAATATCATGTTCTATTTCCTGTTCTATATTGCACATCGAGAACAAGGTTTCCGGATTGTCCGATTCCTCTTCTTCTGGCAGCCCATGCTGAATGCTCAATGGCATTCCGCAAAAGCTCCATTTGGAGTAAGCAAGCAGTGAATATAGACTTTGCCTGTTTTCTCGGAAAGGCATTTCAAAATAGAACGGAAGATTTTCCAGTTTCTGTATTCTTTCGTCCATTTTTACGCCAATCCAGATTGTATGGTTATATAGTCCAGCCATGTTCAAAGGGGCACGGTAAACCAACTCTTTAGTCATGGTTGCATCCAGTTTGTATATATCTCCACTACATATCAGTTTGCGTACGTCACCATTATATAATACAGTATTCTTCACCGGATAAAGGCTGAGTTTCCCCTTCTGTCTGTCTTTACCGAACGGTAGGTTGGCAAAGAAGCCTGTATCCCGTGTGATTTCCGCCTTTGCTATATCATTGGGAAGGGCATGGCATATCCCATGCGCAGGATGCACATGTACCAGCGTGTCTGGTGTCAACATATTGGCTATCTTATCCAGCATACGGTTGTGGCTGTCTTCTATTTCGTGCGATAAGCCGAACAGTTCACTGGAGAGTGCTTCAAGAAGCAGTTTCACTAATGGATCCAGATTCTCTACTTTCTTGATTCCCCAGTAATTCATCGCATGGCGATACATGCGGGTCTTGATGGCCTCTTTGCTGTAATTTTGAGTATTCATCTTTATTTCATTTTTAATAGAGAAACTTTTTCATACAATCTTTTTTATTATTAGATTCTGTAAAATTATTAAATTTTACAAGAGTATTATTTTTATCTAAACTTTTTATTCTGATTTCCTGAGCGTATCTTTTTGTTGTTTCAGCGAGTCCTCTCTTTCTTTGATGTACTCTTCGCATAAAGGTAGTAAAATATTTGCTTGTATACACCCTAACTCGCTACTTTTTATCCAGTCCTCGCAGGCTCCACGTTTGTCTCCTATTCTTTTACGTGCCAGCCCACGCCCATAAGTTGCATGGGCTATCAATTGAAAGAAACTCTTAAAGGAACATCAATCCATCTTTTGCGATCATGAAAATGTAAAGAAATAGAATCTCCTTCAAAGAAATTATTTATAATATTTTCCTTAAAGTTTCTATTGAATTCTTTTAAAGAAACATGAATGGTATCTTTCTTTTCACTAATCATTTTTTGATAGTAGCCAGATAAATTTCTTTGCAAAGTATCATTTTTATCGATAATATATAATATAGAACCATTAAATACTTTATAAGATGAAGTCAAACAATTGTCTTCATCATAAGTCCTTAAATAACAAGCAGCTGTACCTGAACTAAGTTTCTTGTTGTGAAATAAATAAGAGTTTTCTGCATAATAAATATCCCTATTATCTGTTTTTTTTATCTTAAAAGATAAAGGATAGGATAAACTGAAGATAGAATTTTTATCTTTCTTCATTCTCAATACAATTGAATTTGTACTTTCAATTTGTTTTACCAGCACTACATTTTCGTTAGAAACGCATCCAACGAAAAACGAAATTATTAAAATCTGAATAATGCGAATCATATTATATAATATTAATCAATAAAAAATGAATCAACCTGAAATATAAAACCATTATCACTATTAAAATACTCATATAGAATAGTTATATTTTTATCGTCCATTTCTTCATCTGATGCAATTCTAAAGTCTCTAAATTTTTTATATTTACCTTTAAAAAGCACAATAAAGAAACGTTCCTCTTTCGCACTAGCTTTACTGATCCACGGTGAAACGATCGGGATAAACAAATAAAGGCTTATCAAAGGATACATAAACCAGAGATGTCCTGCCAAAGTCGGAAAATTCAGCCATATACGTGACAAATCTTTCACTGAGGTAGCTGGGTCAATTTGTCCCCATAACATCGGCAACGTGCTATATAAAACCATAAAGATCAAGAACGGAGGCAATATGCGCATAAAGCGATGACGATAAAACTGCCACATGTTCTGTCCTTCCTTCATCGGAACAAGAAGAAAAGCAGACACAATCATAAAAAGTGGAACCGACATACGTGAAAATCCGTCGTATACAGATACCCACAACCTGTCTGTCTCTGATGCAAGGTATGACTGTGGACCTACCATATCAGTAGATCCGGCAGCACCATAAAAATTCTCGCTAGCATGCACAACCATTACCAGAAAGCATGCAAAAATACGTACATAATCTAAAAAAACAATACGTTTCATTCTTTATAAAAAATCTATTGAGTTATCATATCAATATTTACCACTTAACGTTTACTTCTACTCCATCGGGGTTATTTTCAAACCGAACTAGCAAAGTAGAAGATTTCTTGTCCCAGTTACTCTCCCAGTCAAAATGTTCACCATTTATCATTATTTCTTCAGGAACGGAAGGCAAATAAATTCGGGAAACATTCGTCGTGTTCTACGGACTTTTAGCAATAAAAGAGTATTCCTTCTCACCCAATCTTTCGTCACTGATTCTTGATGCCCCACACAAAACATGTGCTTTACTCTTCTCTGTTATTTTCCGCAAATCATACAAATAGGCCTACTCTCCCGGATTAATCTTTAATTTGTACAGGTTTAGAAGAAATACTTTCATCCAGGACGGTCGCAATGACATATGCACCACGCTGGACAACAAAATTATTCTTCAGTTCAACTTTTTCACCACTCACCTCCTTATAAAGAGAATATACACACTCTTTAAACACTTTGTTACCATCCGGTTCCAACGCAAAGTATTTCGGATCGCGGCGTATAACCTGTATTTTTCCTTTACCCACCGTATATTTTCCGGCAGCCGGTTTCCTGTCCAGTCCTGCTAATTCAAACAAATGTTCTGAAGGCGAATGATATACATAAGGAGATTTATTCCACCATTCAGGAACCTGCTGATACGGATCAATATCCTCTCCACAGTAAATCAGTGCACCACCGTTTTTTACCCAATCGACCAACATCTGGTGATAACGTTCTTCCATTGGCTTCATATTGGAATAAGACATAATCAAAACCTTTACATCGGCCAATGTTTGCTTGAACGGCAAGTTTTCCATATGTACAATTTCTACCGGAATACCGTCTTTCATCAATGGTAAGGTCTGTCCGTAAAAACTGGAGAAAGAAGGATCATCATAACCGTCATGATTAGGAAAACGCTGGAACATCATCGAGTTTGCCATCAATACGCCAATGCCGTGAGTTCCACTAACAGCACAATCTGACACTTTGATGTCGTTCAGCGTATTTATCATGATCTGCATCTGTGTAGAATAATCGCGGGGAATACGCTGCTTTTTGTCAGTTCCTGCTATATCATACAATCCCTGATATATACGGTCGGGCCATGGCATTACTTCATACGTATCTACATCCGAATACATCAACTGAGCTGCAAAAGTAGCCTGATAATTTATTTTATAATCGGTCCAGTCTTTCGCACGGTCTTCAATAGGATCAGTCAGAAAATACATCTTCCGCCCCAAAGGAGCTGTCATCGATTTCATACAGCCATATTCGAGAAAAGCATTTTCAAAGACTCTCTCCTTACGCACCCCTTTAAAATAATTCGGTTCGCGGGATGTACCAGTCCATACTTGAGCGATATATCCGTCAACACAATCAAGCGAAGCTAAACTAGCTTCCGGACTCACAATCTGCCATGAAGTATAATTTATCAGAGAATGGGTAGGGACATAACATTTTACTTCCAATCCCTTGCTCTTACCATACTCTTTAGCATAAGAAAATATCTCATCCAAGGCGCGATAATACAGCCAATATTTCAGTTTATTCGACAGATAAGTCGCATCCGGTGAGTCTTGCTGATCCTGCCATGGCGTTCCATAATAATTCATCCATTCTTCCTTAAATGCATTACTATAGCCTCCTCTCATCCAAAACTCAGGTTCTTCCAGATAGATATCTGTAATGCCTGAATCTATCACCCGCTTTATCTGCTTTTCTTTCATGTATCTGATAAAGCTTTCGGTTGGAACAACATAAGATGCGAGATGTCTGCACCATTTTTTTCCCGCTGTCCTTCGCGCAAATGATCGGTCACTCCATCCCATTTTCCTAAAAAATAGTCCTGATAATCTCCCCAGGCTACTCCCGTCATAAACTGAATGCCATATCCTCTTTTACGCCATGATTCTATGCGCTCGGTTTATCTACCGTGCCATATACCATTACGGCATCGGCACGAATATCTGTTTCCTACTTCCAGGGTTCTGCTGTCTGAAATATGGCCTTGGCATCCTGAGCATTTAATGTTTCTGCAACACACGCCAGCCCAAGCACGATATTAAATATTGTCTTCATAAATAAGCAATTTTCAAAATAAGATATAAGCAAGATATCTTTTACTCACGACTGAATGAATAAGGAGCATCTTCAGGTGCGATACCTCTGTTCTTGTTCGGTTTGTCACCCATTACATAGTCAATCG